>Ga0210044_10000365_pt1 | contig 67914 bp, 50 predicted proteins | sample CryGey13umfilter_2_FD_183959 | JGI IMG/M metagenome (GOLD analysis project Ga0210044, IMG submission 183959) | Groundwater microbial communities from aquifer in Utah, USA - Crystal Geyser 4/9/14 3 um filter (SPAdes) (version 2) | ecosystem: Environmental > Aquatic > Deep subsurface >... | reverse complement strand
TCCAGCCGAAGTTAGTGCGCAGATTGTGAACACCGGCGGGCGGCTGGTCCGACACATGTCCGCCAGCCGCGCCGCGCAGCCCGGGCTCAACTCCTTGTTCTGGGACCTGCGCGACGAACAGGGCCGCGCCGTCCCCCGGGGCTTCTACCTGTTGCAGATGATGGCCCGCGACGATCAGGGACGAGTAGTGCGGGCAACCCGAAGCGTCCAGGTGATGCAGTAGCGCTCACGAACGGGGTCCGACCCGAACTGCGCCGAGCGTGCTGCCTAAGTCTCCCAACCGGTCTGAAAGGCAAACCAATGAAGCGATTCTGGCTCCTACTGCTCTGTGCTGTCGTTCCGCCTGTCCTGCTGATCGGCGGGTGCGGCGGAGGAGGGGGCACTCCGGCGGCGCCGACAACAGTCACCGTCCGGGGGAAGGTGGAGACCGAGGGAAGCGATCCCGCGGCGATTGCCGGCGCCCGGGTCGTGCTCGGGGGCAAGACGACCACTACCGACAGCAACGGCGCTTTCGAGTTCAAGGACAAGGTCGTGACGGCCGTCACCCGAGCAACGGTCACCGTGGCGCTATCGGTGAGCAGAGACCAGTACGGGACCCGCTTGGACGACACCGTCGTGTTGACCATCGGCGCCACGAAGACACTTGAGACCATCCGGTTGCCGGCGCTTCCTGGGACGGGTACGGTCAGTGGCAAGGTGGTCCAGTCCACCGACGGCGCAGCCCTCGTGAATGCGAAGGTAACCCTCGGTACCGGCAACTACGCCCAGAGCGGGCGCACGGACGACAACGGTCTCTTCCAGGTGAGTGGGGTGTTGACCGCAGAGCAGGCGTACCGCGTTACGAAGACAGGATTTCTTCCCGCGGCGGGGGTTGTGGACAACGTCGTTCAGGCGCAGACCACCGAACTGCCGGGCAGTATCAAGCTTGTGCCGTCCGGGGCGAAGGCGACGGTGTCGGGTACGGTCCGCGACGAAGACGGCAATGCCCTCGCGCAGGCGACCGTGAAGTCCGGGACGGTCACCGACCAGACGGACGCCCAAGGCCGCTACGAGTTGGCGAACCTCTCCGCCGGCACGCAGACACTGACTGCCTCCAAAGACGGTTTCAACAACAGTGTGCGAGAGGTCGAGGTCACCGGCGACCAGGGGGAGATCGACTTTGTGCTCTTCAGCAGCAACGAACTCGGCAGTCTCCCCACGACTCCGTTCAACCTGGCCGGGAGAATCGTGGATGGGACCGGCAATCCCGCTAGCGACGCGACGGTGACCGCCGTGAAGCAAGGCGACCAGACCGCGTCCGCGAGTTTGAAAACAGGCGCAGATGGGAAATTCTATCTATTCGTTCCGCCGGGCGCATACACCATCCGCGCCGAGAAGGGCGCGCAGTCAGCCACCAAGGCGGTTACGCTGCCCACCGGCGGACAGATCGTCACCGAGATTGTCTTGACTTTGGGCTGACTCCGGTCCCACTGAGGTGGGCGCCGGACTGAAGCACGTGCCGCGCCCACCCACTCCGCCCGGGCCGGTGAAGGAGAGAAACGATGAGGAACTGGATCGTCGCGTGTGGAGCGGCCGTACTGGCATTCACGCTGGGAGGATGTGGTGGCGGCGGCGGCGGAGCGGGCAACCTGGCCCCCGGCGCCGTGACGACCGTCGGGAGGGTGACCGGCGAAGTGCGGGACGCCAACGGGCTGACGGTCGCGGGTGCAACGCTGACGGTGCGAGGAACCGGCATTAGCCTGCTGACCGACGCCGACGGCTACTTCCTACTGCAGAACGTGCCGACCGGGAACCAGATCATCGACGTGACCTCCAACACCGTTGTGGTCAGCAAGACCGTCACGGTCCTGGCGAACCAGACTGTCAGCGTTGGGACCCTCTCGGTCACCGGCACCGGCGGCACGGGCGGTGGGACTGGCGGCGGCGGCACCGGCGGCGGAGTGAGCCCGAACAGCCCTCCGCCACCGCCGTTCTGATCCCGGTTGGACACCACCACCTGACCGCGACCCCAAGCGCGTCCCGCTGAAGGTAGCCCGAGGCGCCAAGCCGAGGGACCACTCGCTGGCGCTCGTGGCTACACCCCCCCCTCGGCTGATGCGAAAGCTGACTGGCACCATTGCGCTGTTCGTCCTCGTCGGGGTCGGGATCGCTGGTGTCGTACTCTATGTGCGCGCTCACCCGCGATCCGCGAAGCCCCACAAGCCGAGCACCCTCCCGGCGTACCCCGGTGCTGTGGTCAAAGGGCTGAACCTGCTGCAGCTCATGGACAAGGACACGGGCAAGGTGCAGTGGGAAATCCGCGGGGTCGAGCGGATCGAACTGCCAAACAGTGGCGCGATCGTGTTCCAGAAACTGGGCAAGGCCACCTACTTCGAGGGCGGCAAAGAGAAGCTCAGCGTCTCCGCGAAGTTCTTCCGCTACAACCCGACCACTCAGAACTTCGAGGTCGGCGGCAAGGTGACGGTCATGGGGTACCTGAGCATGACGGTGACGACGGAGTTGGTGCGCTGGGCTGCTCAGGAGCAGCGCGTGCTCTGCCCGGGCGACGTGCATGTCTTCCTGAAACAGCTCCACTTCCAGACCCGCCGCGTCGAGATCTACCCCAAGACCAGCAAGCTGGTCTGCCCCAACCCCGTTCGCCTCGCCGGCCCGGCCTCCCTGGTAACCGGGAGCCGCCTCGAGGCCAATCTTGCGACGGAGGCGGTCGACCTCGACGGCCCCATCCGGTTCCGGGCACGGGTGGGCGAGGACAAACGGCCGTTCGTGCTATGATGACCACAGAGGTGCCGAAATGAACTCCTGGAGGAAGCTCCCCAATGCCGTCTGGGTGCTCGCGCTCCTGCTCAGTCTCGCGGCAGGGCGGGGGGCACTCCGGGGTGAGAGCGCCCCCCGGGGGGGCGAGAACGCCCCTGCCACACCCGCCCAGCCCGCCGCTCAAGGGGCGAAGCCGAAGGCCAGCGCCGCCGAACCCGCGGCCGACAAGAAGACCAAACGCGAGATCGAGGTCGAGGCTGGACACCTGCACTACGACAATAAGCGAATGCTGAGCATTTTGACTCCCAGCGAGAAGGTCAAGCAGGTGACCATCACCGAGGTTGGCGAAGACTACCAGATGGTCGCTGATCGGGTCGAGTACGACGAGCGCAACGACTCAGCCCAAGGCACCGGTAATCTGCATTTCTCCGACCCGGACACGACGATCACCGGTGACCTGATCGTGGTCGACTTCAACCAGAAGTTGGCGACGGTGACCGGCAACGTGAAGCTCACCTCGCATGGCGAGGAGGCGAAGCCCGGGAAGGACAAGCAGGGCGAGAAGGACGAAGACCTCCCCTTGAAGGAGCGCTACCGCAAGAAGAAGACCGTCATGGACTGCGACCAGATCGACTACTGGTACAAGGAGAAGCGCGCCGAAGCGCACGGCAACCTGCGGTTTCACCAAGAGAACAGGCGAGGCACTGCGGGCAAGGCGACCTATTTCGAGAAGGACGACCGGCTTTTCCTCGAAGGCGCCGTCAGCGTCACCAACGAGAAAGGCGAAACGGCGGAAGCGCCGCAGGTGACCATCGACAACAAGGAAGACACGCTGGCCGCCGACCAGGGCGTTAAGATCCGTTTCTTCGTGGAGGAGGAAGAAGAGACGGAGGGTAAGGCCAAGGGCAAGGCCGCGGGGAAGGCGGAGGGCAAAGCAGTCAAGGGCGAGCAGAACCCCGCCAAGCCCGGCGCCGCTGGGGAGGGAACGCCCGGAGAAGCGAAGGGCGGCGCCGCGAAGGAGAAGGGAGCGGGACCCGCACCGCCGCCTGGGGGCACCGTGGAGAAGCCCGCGGACAAAGCCGGGGGGTAGCAACGGGTGCCGACGACCGGGACGCCCCTCACCACCGCAAGGTCAGCCCCATATCGACGAACGCTGCACTCAGCAGGTGACGGACCGGCTCCTGCGCCAGCCCCATTGCGAGCGCAGCCGCCCAGAGCAGTGCCGGCACCGCCGGGCTGGCGTAGCTGAACTGTCTCCGCGGCGCCAAGTGTGTCCACGCGAGGGTCGCGAGGGCCGCAAGCAACAGACAGAGCGCCCACCAGCCCGAGTGGGCGAGCAACTCCCGGGCGCCCCACCAAGCCATCTGCCCGGAAAGGCAGTGGGGCAACCCTACAACGGCGGCAAGCGAGAGCGCCTGCACCAGCGCCCGCCCCTTTGCCGCAATCTCCCCTTGGACGCCGTGGGCAAGCATGGTTAGCAGGCAGTAGTTGAAGACGTACCCGACAGCACACGCCCACGAGAGCGACGACTTGCCCCCGGCCAACACGAGCACCACACCCCAAAGCGCCAGCACGTTGACAGGCGGCGATCCCGGCCGGCGCTCCTTCAGCGTGGCGGCAACACCCAGAGCAACCGCCGCGCACACCGCAGTGCCCACCACAACCTGCGCGTCCGCTAACGCGCGCAGCGTCCCCACGGGCAGGAGAGCCGGAACGTAGCGTACAAGCACGAAGAGGTCGCTCCACGGCAGGAGCATCTCGACGCAGGCACACCAAGCGGAGGATCGGGCAGCCCAGGCGCGCGGCCGGCTCCCGACAGTCAGCAACGCTGTCCGGGCCAGAATGCTCGCCACGACGAGCAGGCCCAGCCACTGCGTGGTCAGCGATGCACCGGACGCGAGCGAGTAGTAAACGGTCTGCCCTTCTGCCGAGCCGGCGCGGCTGCAAACCAGGAGCACGAAGAGCAGCAGTGGCAGCCCGGCAAGCGCCGTGGCCAGCAGGACGCCCCGCGCCCCCGGTTCCGGGAGTGCCGCCCACGGCGCTCCGACAGTGATCGACCCGCACAGCCACGAGAGAGCCAAGGGGACCACCAGCCACGCTGCGACCGGGTGGATCACGCCCTCGCCCAGCACGACCTGGAACACAACGCCGACCAAGACCAACACCGCACTACCTGTCTGCGCCGAAGCGGCGAGGGACTTCGCGGCTGCCATGTCTCGCCCCACGAAGGGGAGACTGCCTGCGACCAGAAGAGCCGTCCCCTGCAGCCAGAGCAACCGCAGGGAGTTCAGCCGCCACCCCAAGCCGAGGGGCACCCCGCCGGCCGATAGCAGCGGAAAGTGGACCGTGCACTCTCGCTGAGCCCGCGCCGCCACCGACAGCCCCACCACGCCAAGCACGAGCAGGCCGCACTGGATCCACAGCAGCACCGGGAGGAGCTTCGCATCTGCGCCCCCGGTGAGCTCAAGCCGCGGAAGCAGCCGTTCACGGAGTACCGGCCACAGCAGCAGCGTGAGTGCCGCAACGAAGGGGTACACCGCAATCCCGGTCAGCAGAAGGGGGGTCACTTCCAGTGGGAATCATCTCCGGGGCAAGGCGCGCTCCGGCGCGGAATGCCGCACGTGTCAACGCAGCTCTCCGCGGGTCCCGCGTTGCAGCCACGCCAGCACAAACTGGTAGAGCGCCGGCGCGAGGGCAATCAACGCGAATACCACCGCAGTGCCGACAGCCACGACTGCCATTACGCCTGGCCGATGGTAGCGCAAGTCCTGCCACCACATCAGCAGCCCCGGGCCCTCCGTCTCCGCGACATCGGCTTCCTCGACCCAGCGACGAAACCGGTCACGTAGCGGGCGCAGTCGCCGCGAGAGCCGCGCCAAGTGCGACCGGAGTGGCTGCGGCGGGGGCAGAAACAACGACCGGCCCGGAGCGACCTCGCCTCCGCAGATCAGGCACTTCGTGCGCTCGTCGTCGAACCGCCAGCCACATTCGGTACACACGTTCATGGGGACCGCTCCGGAGAGTGGGCAGTCGGCCCTGCACTGCGAGGATGCTCCCGAGGTCGGGGCCCGCGGCCGACTCCCCGCCAGGGCTCAGTACATAGAAGTCCCAAACTCCAGGAACACCTTGCCCCGCGACTTGGAGTACGCCAAGCGCGCGTCCAGATTCCCGAGGGTGCGGCCAACCCCGAGTTCGTAGTCTGTGAAGGTGATCCCGGAGAAGTCCTGGTAGGACAGGTCGAAGGTGGTGTGCCACAGGGGGCTGAGCCGGTAGGCCAGGGATCCATAGCCGTACAGCGAGTCCTCTCGCAGGCCGCGAGTCGCATACATGCTCATGAACGACCGCCAGCCGCGAGACGCGTACATGCCGAGGGAGAGATACTCGTTGGTGCTCGCCCCCTCGTAGGAAAGCGCCCCGGGGTCGTAGGTGTAGCCCAAGGTGAGGCTTGAGGTGCTGTTCAGTCCGTGTCGCAGCGAGAGGTTGCCGCCAACAGAGGCGTCCAGTCGATTGGTGTTGTCATGATACGTGTCCAACTGGACGCTACTGATCAATGACGTGCGGGGCGTGAGTCGCAGAGCGCGCGGGTAGACCCGGAAGTCGACGCTTTGGCTGAAGCGCGTCTGGCCCGGAGTGAGGAAGTTGTGACTCAAGGAGAGGTCGCCGGTGACGGTGTATGCCAAGGGGGTACCCGGAAGCGGCTTGGGATCCAACTGCCAGTAGAGCTGCGAAGAGCCCGAGGCGCGGCCCTCCTTCGGGACGGTCCCGTACAGCTCTGCGCCGAAGTTGAAGGTGGGCTGGCGTTTGTAGTAGCTGAAGCGGCTGAACAGGTCCCGATGGCGCGGGAAGTCGAGGAAGGCATAGCCGCGCTCGTTGGGTCCGAACGTCTGCTCGTGCTGGAGACTCACCCCCCAGTCAGAACGCGGGACCTCGTCGAGCACGAGGGATCCCTCCCCTTTGGCGCCCAGGTAGTATTGCTCTTCCAACGCCAGCGACCAACCCGACTGCTGCGTGTAGAACCCGTCGCCTCCGGCGTGGCGCAGCCGTACCGCGCCGGTGCCTTGGGTGTTCGCCCGGTAGTAAAAGGGAACGTCCAAACTGACCCCGCCGGTGGAGTTGTAGCCGATCACCCGGTCGCCGAACAAACTGCTCACGCCCTCCCGCCCCGGCAGACTGCTCAGCGACATGACGTGGACAGGCAGGCTCACCACGTGGATGTCGTTCACGTACACCGAGGCGTGGTGGAACTGGATTTTCTCCTGGGGGAAGATCGTGATGCGCCGGGCGACGATCCAGGTCTGTGTGCCCTCTGTCGGGATGGGGAGCCACTCTCCCTCGCCCACTGCCGCGTTCTCCTCGGTGGCCAGCGCCTCCCCTTGGATCCCCAAGCGGGCCGGCTTGGGCGACACCCGCACCAGCAGTCCCCGGCGGCGGCGGAAGTCGTAGCTGAGCTGGTCGCCCGACACTGTCTCCAGACCGTTCGACAGGGACACTGTGTTCTTGCCCGGTCGCCCTTCGGCCAGCACCCGCTCCTGATCCACCTGGAACGTCACCTTCACGTCAGACTCGATGGTCAGGTCGCGAATGCGCACCGAGCCCTTTCCGCTCACAGTAACGACCCGCCGCTCAACGCTGTAGGCCACATAGTCGCCGGAAATGGCCACCAGCCGCCCCTCACGGGAGGGGGCCGCGCCTGCCGGGAGGAACTCGAGCTCGAGTTGCTCCCGGCTGACTCCAATGATGGCGGTGATGGAGGCGGTTCCGGCCAGCCCCCAAGGTGGTGACGAACCTGACCTCAGTTCCGTCACCGACAGTGGTCCCCGCCGTTGCGTTGGCCTGGACGGAGAGAGTGGAAGTGGAGTGGCCGTCAGCCACGAGAACGCTGGGATCTGCGCGGAGGAGAAACCGGAACGGCTGTGCCGCGACCGGCGGAGCGGCCCCCATTAGGACACCCAACAGACCCAACGGAACCCTCGTCATACTCCGCCCGCGAGCAGACCGCGGCCGGTTCCGCCCGTGGGGAGGGTCTGCCGGGTAGCTCAGCATCGGTTCAACTCACCGACTCTCAGAGCGCAGCCACACCCGCGACGCTGAGCAGGTAGTACAGCCACTCCATCGGGAGGTGAACCTCTCGGCCCAGGGGGACCTTGGTGGGCTCTGCGACCGCAACTTCTGGGGCAGGCGTGGGTTCGGGCGCCGGTGCCGGTGCCGCAGCAACGGGCACGGGAGCAGGGGCGACCTCGGGCTCCGGCTTCGGCTCGCGCTTGGGCGGCTCAGCCGGGAGCGGCAGGCCGCTCAGCACCTTCACCAGCCGATTGCAGGCGTCGCTCAGCGCCTCTGTCTCAAGGCGCTTCGCATCGACCTTGAGGGGATTCGACAGCGACCGGCCCTTCACTGGACCGGTGCCAGCAGTGCTGACGCGCTCCTCGCCGGTGGCAGCCTCATAGAGCGCACCGCTCAGCGTGACCTCCAGCGGAGTGGTCTCGGTGGCGGCTTGGTAGCTCTGGACGCTCACTTCGCTGACGAACTTCACGCCGACCGCGGCGGCAACGGGCAACACCGACTCAAGCTTGGGGTCTTGCGCAGCGGCATCGACAACCGAGCCGTCCAGCAGCTTGTCTGAGACAGCGCGCCGGACGGCGGGGTTGAGCTGATGGAGGCTGACCAACTCAAACTTCTTGGAGTGAAGCATCGCCTGCCGCATGATGGCCGTGCTCTTGACGGCCAACGCGGCCTCTCCTACGCTCGACTCATTCCGCGCCGGGAGAAGTACAGCGCTGCGCGCGCCCTTCCACTGGAGCGTCTCCTCATCCTGGTACTGGTAGACCTGTGCCCACAGCGCGCCTGCGCACGTCACCAGCATGATTCCTGCTGCCAAGCCTGCAAGCCTCGACGCTTTCATCTCGGTACAACCACCTTTCGCCGAATGCGCCGATCCTGCTCGGCGCGGGCAACAACACACGTCATCGCACAACTAGCGGAACGACGGCCTTGGCGCTCTGTCCGTCCGGCGCGGTAGCCACAACCTCGGCCTGGTAGACGCCTCGCGCCACTGGCTTCCCGGTCAGGTCGCTGCCACTCCAGTCGGTCAGGTTCATCCCGGCTGCACGTCCTTGCCCAGCCGGCGCCTGGTACACAACTCGCCCAGATCCCGAGCGGATCGTCACTCGCACCTCCGCCGCTTTGCTAAGCGCGAAGGAGACCGTCTGCCCTCGGGGCGTTCGCCCTGGAAGCTGCCGCAGATTCAGGATTCGCAGAGAGGCGCCTGGATCGCTGCTTGCCGTCAAGATGAATCGCCGCGGAGTGCCTTGCGAATCGGCTCGGAACCGGTAGCTCGACCGTGCGCGGAGGTAGACGGAATGGTTCGTTTCCAAGTCGGTTAGGGTCAAGCGGAAAGACCGGGGAATCTCCTGGATGTTGGGCCACGTGAGAGCGACTTCCTGGTCCAGTGCATCGGTGTCCACTTCGACATTCCACACTGTGGTGCCGTTGACAGCCGAGCGGATATCCTGCGCGAAGTTGCGTCCAGCGTCGCCCCAGTCGTCATGGACGAACCGGACGTTAAGGTAGGGGGAGAATCCAGGCGGCTCCTCGACATCTTCCCTGGCGCGGAAGCCGTCGCTGCCGGTTACCGAGGCGCCCAGGAAGTTCTGCGAGTCGCGCAGTTCCCCGGCCGTTGCCGACAGTTGCAGCCGCCAGCCGTCTGCTGGCGGCGCAGGCGCCGTCCGCGACCGGATGGCGCCGATGATCTGAGCCGACGGCATGAGCAATGTCACGTCTTTCAGCGCCTTGATCCAGAAGCCCTCCATTGGCTGCACGAGGAACTCCGGATCGTAGGAGTAGACATACTCTCGCTGGTTCAGGTCCCAACGGAATAGCGTGCCGCGGAGGTAGCCTTGGGCAATGGCGGTGTCCCAGTCGAGGACTTGGTTGCCCGCGATCACTTCCATGCTGCCGAGATAGATCCCGATGGAAAACGGATTCCCGATCTGGTTCCAGCCCTGCTTCAGGTCAACCGCGTGGTTGTCAACCGTGAGGACGTCCGCGCCACGCAGGCTGACGGGCTTGGTGCCGGAGGCCTGAACCCAGTAGCCAAGACCTGGCCGCAACTGCGTCGCTGCCAGCGAGGTTGGGTAATAGTCGTACTCCTGCAGCTTCGGGTTGTAGCGCGCCAGCCGGAACTCGCTGGCGGAGAGACCCAAGGCCTGGACAGGGTCCTGGTCGGTGAACGAAAAGGGGAACGAAATCATCTGCGTCGTCGGAGCCAGCGAGAAACCGAAAGGCAGGTGCGGCACGTTGAGGTCGCGAGTGACGCTTTTCGAAGGCGCCGCCACTCCGCCGCCTGTGACCGTGAACGATACCTTCCCGGCAGTTTGACCGGTGGCGCGGACGCGCCATTCGGCAGAGCCTTCCTTCAGGGGGTCGATGGTGCCTAAGCTCTTCACTGAAGATTCACTGCCCTCGAGCTGGAACCCAGCGGGGAGCTGCAGCGAAATGGTGGCCCCTCCAATCTGCCTAAGACTGCGATTGTAGATATGACCGCCGACGGTGAACGGATTCGGCTGCAACTCCGCCTCGGTCTGAGGGGTAGTGGAATCATCGCGCTTCACGTACCGCAGCGAGAAGGGCGAGGTCGCCGCGAGCACGAACGGCTGACTGAACTCGGCGGCAGCGTACCCGAGTCCATAGTACGTCACCAGCGTGCGCGTCTGCCCGGGCGTCAGCGCTTGGGGATTCCAGTAGGCAGCGATGGCGCTGTCGGTTACAACGTCGCGCGCTGCGTTGACGATGTAGTCATATAGCTGCCCTGTGATAATGCGCCAATCGGCAAACAGAACCCTGTCGGGAGCGATCGCCTCCGACCCCTGAAGCACCCCTTGGGAGACGATAGTGGGGGTGTTGTAGTTGTCGGTGGCGATCCATTCCTGGGGAACGTTCGGCTTGAAAAACTCCCGCTCTTGGGTCACCCTCCCCAGGACGGGCAGCAGGAACGGTGCGCCGTCATTGACGCCCAACTGTGTGTCGATCATCACGCGGAGACCGACTTGGTGGGTGACACTGGATAGGTTCTTGACCTGGTAGCGCACCTCAAGGCTGTGCCGCACCAGCGTGAGCGTCTGGGTGAATTCGAGGTCGGTGGTCTGAGCAACCCCGCCGCCCAGGCCGTTGGCAGCGGAGACATCCACCGGCATGGTGGCGTTGACGATGCCATTGGCGGAGGTCACTGGGCGCGCATTGAACCGGAAGTCGCCCACAGTCGTGCGGATGGCTCCGGCCTTGTCTGTGAGCACGCGCAACGTCGTGTACGACGTCCATCCGGGGAAGGTCAGGTCGAGTCCGTCGTCGGTGGAGACTTCAGGATCACCCCCCGTCGTCATCAACTGAAAGCGCCCTTCGTTCGCGTTCAGGGCGGTACCAACCTCGCCGTAAACGTTCAGTTGGAGGAACGGGTTGGCCGTCGTCTGGATCCCCGCCTGTCGGCTGCGGCTCACCAGTTTGCCACTTGCAGCGGCAGCGGGCGCGCTACAGAGGCATAGGCCGGCGGCGAGGGGGATTGCCGCAAGTGAGAAGAGGGGGCAAGTGAGCCTCTGCATCCTACAACTTAGCTCCTGGTGATGCGTCACGCCGAACGCCTCCGGTGTCTGTGAGTGTAGAGCGGATCGCGCCGACAGCCTCGTCGCCGAGAGGAGGCGCGGTGCCGGGCACGGGCGGGTGGCTACCGCGCGAGGCTGAACGGCTGAATCGCTCGGGTGGCCTGTTCCGCGTCGTTCCGCGCCACGATTTCGCAAAGATATACGCCTTTGGGTGCAACTCGGCCCCCGGCGTCGCGGCCATCCCACTGACGAGTCACGAGACCGGCACGGTGCGCCACGGCCGGAAGTGTTCTCAGCGTCCGGCCGCTTATGGACCGGATGGTTACCTGCGAGGTGGCGGGGTCAGTCACCTGGAACGCGATGTCGATCCCGCCTCCCCGAGTGGGCTGGACGCGCACGCCGGTTACGCGCAGGAACGAACTCGCATTGGGCTCGGCAACGATTCTGAGTCGGTTCGCGCCAGCGGAACCGAGGGAACAGGTATAGCTGCAAGAGGTCCGCATGTAGACAGTCCGGTTCGTTACCGGATCGACCAGAGTCAGCCTCACGCTCCGGGGCACCGCAGCCAGATCACCCCAGGAGAGGGCGACTTCCTCGCCGCTGCGCCCTTCCACAAGGGCTTCCCAAGTCTCGGTGCGGGTCAACGGGCCCTGCCGCACTTCCTGGGCCAGTCGGGCGTTGCCCGCGCCGGCCTCACGGCGCACGAACGAGAGCGCTACGCCACCTTCCTCGCCTACTGCTGGCGGCGGCTCTTCGACGTCCAGCCGGCTCTTGCTCGCGGCCGCTGAGACGCCAAAGCAGTTGAGGCGGTCGGCACCGGATTGGCTGGCGGCCGAGAGCTGCACAAGCCAACCGTCGCCAACCTGCGGCGTCGCTCGGACAGCGGCGCTTCGCCCCGACGGCAGGGGCAGCGCAAAGAGGCGCGTGCCGCTCTTCAGCACGCGGATCCAGTAGCCACCGAATTCCTCCAGTTGCCCATTGGGCGCTACCTCGTAGACATAGCCACCGTTCAGGTAGGAGTAGAGTGCCGGACCCACGATTCCTTGTGTGATCGCGTCCGCCAGGGAGAGGTTGACTCCCTGGTGCTGCACCTGGAGGCTGTTGAAGTCGATGGTGAAGTCGAAGGGGGAGCCGATCATGTACCAACCGGCCAGCAGTGTTCCGTCCCCGTTGGGCGTCTCGAAGGTGAGTTCTTGCCGCAACCGGGGGACGCCAGAGCCGCGAAGCTGCAGAGCCACATCAGAAGTGAGGTTCACCCAGTAGCTACGCCCAGGGATGAACCGGTTCACAAATGGGTCGGTCGGGCTCTCGGTGAAGACGTGGTAGGTCAGCGTGCGCGCGTCGTACCTGGCGAACTGCGGCGCTGGGTTGCTTAGCACGAAACTGGGGGTCGAGTGCGTCAGGTTGAAGGGGACCGTCATCATCCGCTTGCCCATCCTGACGGTCTTCGGCGCCACGGTGAAACGGACTTCGTCGTAGTTGGCCACGTTCCCCGTGAGGTCGTGCCCAACAGCGATGGTGCCCTTCAGATCGCGGCCACTGGCGCGGACGGTATGAACGCCACTCACCAGCGCCACGGTGGTGTACGTCAACGTGCCGGTCGCCGTGCTGAAACTCGACGCGACATTGCCAAGAGCGGCACTGACAACTTCCAGCCCGTCCACGACAAGTACCAAGTTGTTCAGATCAAAGCCCGGCGGGGAGGGATGCGTCTCGGTGAACTGCACCTCGATGGTGGGGGTGAAATTCACCATCTGCTGGTTGGCCGTCGGGCTGATTATGCGCACCGTCGGGCTGAACGTCACGTCGAGCGCAAGCGTGGCTGACGTGCCGCCCGTGGCGTTGCTGATGCCGGTCACGGACACGCCCGAGTTGGTGCCGTCGTACGTGTCGCTGGTCGGACTGTTGGTGACAGTGCTCGGTAGCAGGTCAGTGCTGGGTACGAAGCGAGTGTTGCCGCTGGTGCCCGGCCACAGATCGCCAGCGTCGCCCAAGTTGCCCGCGGTGAAGGCGGCTGGAACGGTCGGCGTTGCCAAGGCGTTCCCCGTAGCCATCTCCAAATCGTGCAGACCATCCGCCTGGACAACCGCAAGGCCGAGACGAGTCAGGCTCTCCTCAATCTCATTCAGGGCGTACCGCTCGCGCACGACTTTGGAGTCAACGTGCCAGATGATCAGCCCCTGTCCCGGCAAGGGCAGATCGAACCCCGTCTGGGAGCGCCGCTCAATCAGGAAGTACTCGTCGGCATTGGGGTCCGCGTTTGCGTGAAGGCGGTACGCCACAGCGTTGTTCTCGATGCTGGAGAGGGTCACCAGCGACTGCCCGGGGCTTACCTCGATGGGAGTGACCCACCCAAGCAACGTCTTACACCATACATCCAAGTGCATGGGCACGCCCGGGAATCCCTGGCCGAGGACATTAAACGCTCTCAACCCCGGAGGCGCGGAGGCGTCCTCCGTGTGGATGCCGCGCCCCATGACGCTCCAGATGCCCGTCGGCCCAAAGTTCATCGTCTGCGTCCACGAGGTGTCGTACAGATCCGGAAGCCCCATCGCGTGGCCGAACTCGTGGCTGAAGATGCCGATGCGCGTCGAGACGCTCTCGTCCCACTGGATGAACGAATTGGCCGCGACGCCGTCACTGGTCGCCAGCGACGATACCGCCTGCGGGGCAATGCCGTTGGCCAGAGAATAGGAAAAGGCGAACGGGCCGCCATACTGCCAGGGCGCGGTGAGCGGCGCGAGTCCGTCAGGCGTGGCGTGTACGAGCAGCAGGAAGTCGATGATTCCGTTGTGGTCGGCGTCGTACTGCGAGAAATCGACCGTCGGGTCCGCCGCCTGGATCGCCGCCGCAACCATGTCGTCTGTCGGGTCGCCCGTCATCGTGAAGTCCATCGACGCCTTCGGCGGCAGCGTGAACCAGCCGTAGGTATCCACCGAGATATCGAACTGCCCGTAGGACTGCTCCAGCCAGTAGTTGTGGAAGCTTTCAGTGTTCGTCGGGCTGTTGTAGAGGTTGTTATAGAACGAGATCGTGTGGTTGAGGTCGTTGTCCGCATCCGGGCGGAACCGCACCAGGAGACACACGCCGCGGTACTTCCCCACCAGCGGTGAATCCGGGAGGTTGGAGACGCCAAACCCCTGTTCACGCGCTGCGAGGTCGCTCTCCGAAAGCCCCTGCCACTTGGCTGCGTACGACTGCCGTTGCGCCACCGATCCCCAGCGGGGGATGTCGGCGCTTGCGGCGGTGGCCAGCAGGGAAGCCGCGCCAAGGGCCAGCGCAAGCGAGCGCCCGGTCGGTCCACGCTGTTGCCAAAGTCTAATCATGAACTTGTACTCCCGTTCATGGAATCACGGGCGGCACGGGCTGCCCTTGCGGGTGTTAGCAGGGACGCCCCGCGCGACAGCCGCGCGCGGCGTCTGGCACTGAAAGAGGAGCCTCCGATGACGGGGTCTCCCGTGCCTCTACTCCTTGGGTTGCGGTTGTGCCGGTCGCGCGGCGGAGCCTGGCTTCTGGATGAAGCTTCTGGGCGCCCTGAACTGCCGCGTGGTGCTGGGCGGATTGGGCGGGGCATCGAGAGTCGTGAAGGAAAATGGACTGGCGTTGAACAGGTATCCGCCAGCGGGTGCGGTAACGTCCAACAGGCTTCGCACGCCGACTCGCCAGAAGAACGGGCCTTTGGTGTTGCCGAGAGCGACGAAGAAGTTATCGACGCTCGTGAACGTCCGCGCGAGCTGCGTGCCAACGGCGGCGCCGGTCTGGATCGTGATCCCCTCGTTTACGCTGCTTTGCCAGAGACGACTTGCAGGAAAGCGAGCGTCGTCGCTGACCTGGATCACGTATTCGTTCGTACCGGTGCCCGCCGAGGCGAGCCACTCAAAAGTGATCGTACCCAGGTTCACGGTGTCGCTCCCGGCTGCCGGCGCGTTGGGCGGACTCACCAGCGTCGGTGCCGAAAGTGGTGTCGCCGGCCCGGCCACGGAGGAGGGAGAGCTGACATACAGGGTATAGCCCTGCGCTGTCTGCTGCCCGCCACCGCCACCACCACCGCCGCCGCCCGTATCCAGAGCGGGCTGGACGGCCGGAACGGCCTTCGTCAATCGGGCAATGGAGTAGTAGAAGGGAACACCGGCAACCAAGGCCGGATGCACCGTCGTGATGGTGAAGTCCTGAGCCACGTTCTGACCGAGCGCCGGGAGACCGACGGCGGCCGGCGTGGTGGGCGGGGTGGTGATAACCTGCTTGTCCACCGTAAACGTGTCGATAGTACCCGTGTCCTGATCGATGGAGATGTCCGCGTCAACGTCGTAGATACTCGCCGTGTCGAGGTACCGGGATTCCGACCCGCCCACCACGTCGATGAATGTCGAGGCGTCAGGAATGAAGCTCGGACTGGTGCTCCGGAAGACCAGGTACGCGAGGATGTTCGACTTCGGGATATCCGACGGATCCTGGAAGGTGACGACCACAGTGGTGTTCTGCGCGCCGGTCTGCGCACTGGTGCGCTTCGGCGCAGAGGTCACTTTGCCGCGGTCGCCACCTCCCAACGAGATGAGCGAGGAGAGCCCGACAATCGCCAGCAACGGCTTCGCGACCTTCTGCCACATCCCGGTCCTGGCCTGCATCGGGGGCCGATTCGTGATCGAGGTTCCACCGACCGAGGGCATCGGGGGCCACTCGTAGATCGCGTGAACGCGATTCATCGTCTGGATGCCCTTCAGGGACAGGGAAGTGTGACAGGTGGCCTGTTCAGGGTCGACAGTGTCCACCGTAAGCTCGCCGACTTTGTCGGTCTTGATCTGTTCCTTGTCCACGTCTCGGTAGGTCTGCGTCACCGAGAACCTCATGCCGGGCCGCACCCCGTGGTTCTCACCTCGGTTGATGACAATCCGTTGATCCCGGGCGACGATGAGGACGTGCCCCGCCGGCACAAAATACGCCTCCATCTGGCGCGTTGCCCTGTCTGCAGCCGTGCTGATGGCTTCGTCTACCAGCACCTCGGGGTCCGCGTCGCCCGCCGGTCGGCTGGCTTCACCATCAACCATCGCTCCGCTGTCGGGGTCGCCTGAATCGGTGTCCCGGCGGAGCACGCCAATTCGAACCGTCGCCGCGGGTGGGCTGGTGACCACGCTTTTGCTGAAGACCTTCCCGCTGATGACATACCGAGCGTCCAGCTCGCCGACCCTCACCAAGCGCAGTTGGTCCGCAGGAGAGAGGTCCATGTCCACCCGACCGAACACCTTGACCATCGCGTCCTGCAGTTCCTGGCGAGACAGCACCTCGTAGTTCCCTGAGTTGGTGAGGTCCAGAGCCACTGCGTCAGCAGCCCGCCGGCCCAACGAGGCATCGAGGTCCTTGGCAACTTGGAAGTCCAGGATGACAGCCCTGGTGATCTTCGCCTGGGCCTCTGCGGATCGCGGCGGCGTCACTGCCGATAGCATAGACGTGCACAGCATCGCTGCCGTCACCTTCGCGACGAGTCTGAACGGCCGGCTTCGTTTTCGCCTCACCATGCTGGCTCTTCTCCCTTCACCTGTCGAACACACTGCGGGATTCCCGCAATCACCGGGATTGCAATGGTACTGCATTCAACTGCACTGTTCCAGTAGCGCGCCTCAAGTGACGCGCGCGGCCACGCCGGCGGCAAACGCTACCGCACCACCAAGGTGCCAACGGCACGATAGGCGTCTCCCGTCGCTGAGTCGGCTGCGACCAACTGCACGAGGTAGACGCCGCGAGACAGCGTCTGGCCGCTGCGGTCGCGGCCCTCCCAGCGGAGCTGGGTCAGCCCGGCCGGCAACTCACCGACCGCTCGCTGGTAGACAACGCGCCCATTGGCTGAGACGATGCGAAAGTCCACGTTGGCCGGCTGCGACAGCGAGAACGACACCAGGCTGCCAGCGCCGCGACTGGGTACCTGTCGGAGCCCGGTCACGCGCAGGGCGCCCGTCGCACCAGCCGTGATGACGAGCTGGAACCGGCGCGGCGCGCCAGCTTGGCCGCGGTACGTGTAGCTCACTCCGGTCCGCATCGACTTGCGCTGACCCGACTCGGGATCCACCAGATAGGCGCGGTACCTGCTGGGAAGCTCGGAGAGTTCGGGCCAGGAGAGGGTCACTGGAACGTCGGCCTGGTTGGTGGTGACCTCAAAGGTCCACCGCTTCTCTCCGGCCACGTCAGAACGCAAGTCCACTGCGAGTCGCGACGAATCAGCCCGGCCCGGTTCCGGCACGAACGACAAGCTCACGTACGGCACAAAGCTCACCGGCGGCGGGTCGTCCATGTCCAGCGGGTCCCGGCCGTCAACAGCCCGCGACGCGACGCCCGCATAGTTGGTGCCGTCTCGGGCTTCGCCGGCACGGGCGACCAACTGGATTGCCCAGCCGTCGGCGCCGACCCGTTCCGAGGGACTTGCAGCCTGCCTCGGCGCCCGGGAACGAACCTGCGTGCTGCTTACGAGCAGAGTAGCATCCTGGGTTGCGTACAGCCAGTAGCCCCCAAACGGGGTCAGCCGGGTCGCCAGGTTGTAGCCAGTGAATCCTGAAGACGAGTTCAGCACCGTGGGCAGCGTGAACAGTCCGGTGCCCAGAATGCCGCTGGACTGAGCGTCCTGCAGCGCGATCTCCGTCCCGGCGGAAGTGCGCACCCGCGTCGCCAGCCAGTCCACCTCGAAATTGAACGGGGTGCCGATCAAGTTCCAGCCGGTGAACACCGAGATCGGGTACGCCAGCGTGGGCGGCGCAGCAGCGCCGGATCGCGTCAGATCCGTGGCGGAGCTGAACAGAGCGAAGTAGCCGCGGCCCAGCGAGAAGCGGTCAGCCGGCGGGTTGGGGTAGAACGCCCAGGCGGTGGTGGTCGGCTTCCATGTCGCCAGCTTGAGAGTGCCAAGGCCGAGCAGGACTGCGGCGTCGGTGCCGCCGAAGTCGAACGGCAGTGAGAACATATGGAGCCCCGGCGCGAACGACCGCAGCGCCGTTAGCGCCGCGTCCACCCCCGAGGTCTCCCGGTTCGAGACCACGGTCGCCGTTCGTTGCGCCGTGCCGAAGCCCTGCGACGAGCCATCGATCTCTACGGTGTAGGTCCCGGAGCCGATGGGTGCGGACGGAGCGCGGAAGGCGTAGTTGAAGGAGATTGCGCCTTCGGTGACAAGGCTGGCACCGGTGGTGGTGCGGGCAATCTCGAGACCGGCCGAATCGATCACCCGAACCAAGATCCCGGCGAGGGGCTGCTCGGTGGTCGCGCTGGTGATCGTCCCCGAGATCGATCCCGGCGGCTCCGGCTGCAACTGGAGGTTCACGGTGACCGCTTCGCCGGCTTTGAGCGTAAGGCTCTTCGAAGCCGGACTGTACCCGTTTATGCTGGCTGTGACTACATAGTCGCCCGAGCTCAGGCTGGGCATGTTGTAGTTGCCGTTTGCGTCGGTCACGGCCGATCCCAAGGCGCTGCCCTGGAACTCAGCTTTCACCGAGGCGCCCTGGATTGGCTGCGTCGTCGCCGCGTTGGTCACCTGACCGTTGATCGCGCTGGGCTGCGAGCCGAGGGTGAAGTTGATCCCCGGAGTGTCGGACCCGGGGCTGACCTTGACGCTGTTCTGCGTCAGGCTGTTGTAGCCGATGGCCGTCCCGTCCGGGTTGGCGGTCACGTCGTAGTCGCCGGCGGCAACCTGGGGGATCTGGTAGCTGCCGTCGGCGGCCGTGATGGTGGAGGTCGACGGAAGCGCGTTGCCTTGAGGATCGGTCGCCAGCGGCTGCGCAGTGACCGTCACGCCCGCCCCGATGGGCGTAACGCCATCGGACTGGAACACGAATCCTGAGATCGATCCGGGAGGGGCGATGGTGAGGCGGAAGTTCTCGACATCTGAGAGCCCGCCGTGCACCGCGACGCCAGCACCGGGGTGCTCGAAGTACCCGGGCGTCCCAATCGTGATGCCGTAGGTCCCCGGCGGCACGCCGTGCACTTCATACCGCCCGTCGCTCATCGTGAAACCGGAGGCAACGGTGCCGATGTTCACCTGGATGTTGGGGATCGGCGCGTCGGTCTCGATGTCTTTGACCTGACCGTAGACGAACCCCGTCCGTGCCCAACAGACGGCGTCATGCACGATCTTGCCGCGGTGGTTGAGGCAGCGCGTGGGGTTCGTCGCGTAGTCTCGATGGACCGCCGCAATGTCGAAAGCGAAATAGACGAGACGAGAGCCCGCAGTGGCGCCGCCACCCGTGTTGTCGATCAGCACCGCCGCAGTGGGCCCGGCGGCGGCGCCATACCCGTAGACGACCTGCGCGCCGCCCCCCGCGGCGACAGAGTCAGCCCACCAGTTATCGTTGGGCGAGCAGTCACACCAACAGCCTTGGTTAGGGGGAGGGATCGGGTACCGGAGCACGTCCGCGATGTCCGCTCCCCAGTACGGGTAAGGGTGATTGGCGATGGGATTGGCACCGGTGGTAGTCGGCGGGTTACTGCGCCCGCCGATATCGGAGGACAGCGACCCCATCTTCAGGTAGGTTGAGAAGAACGTATTCTGCTCGGCGCCGTTGTTGGTCAGGCCGAAGCCGATGTCCTGTCCGGAGATCACCAGTCGCCCGCCGCTGTTCAGGAAAGAAGTCAGGTCCTGTTGCACGCGAGAGTTGATCAGGCTGCCAGGCCCCACCCGCAGGCTGCCGGTGTACGGGTTCTCCCACAGGATCACCTTTTCGGCCACAGTGACCGTCTTCACGGTGCCAACATTGGCGGGATCTACCTGCTTCTCTTCCCGCGGCAGATAGGCCGTGTACACATCGGGTGTCACTCGGCCGCGACACTCGACGCGCCAGAGGGCGTAGGCCTCGCCAAGCGAGCCGGAGATGGTGTCATTCCAGGCGCCGTAGTCGCCGCCCGGGTTGTAGGTCAGGTGGCTCTCGGAGGGGACGCCAGCCTCCCACTCTCGGCTAAGTCCGCCCGGCTGCGGGAGAATATCGTCTGCCCAGTCCTGTCCCGCCAGGTAGTCGCTCACGACCAGAATCTGCGGCACCGACGAGAAGGGCTCGGTGCTGAGACCCCAGATATTGTCGTACTCGTAGTCGTTCCCAACCAAGTCCACGCAGAGGAGGTCCAAGTAGTAGTCGCTGGCCGCCAAGGGCGTCTGGAAGGTCGTGGTGCAGTAGTAGTAGTGGTCGCCAGCGACTGCGTTCGACGGCAGCTCATGGCCGCCTTTGGACACCGGGCCGTCGTCCCACACGTCCATGTTCAGCTTCGCCACGAGTGCGAACTCGTCCGTGGTATCCGTCAGGAACGGGCGGTTCCCCCGGTAGGAGTTCTCGTAGGCGACCGTCACGTTCACGCTGGGGTTCGCCGTGACCGTGGACGTAGAGAAGTGCGGGTCCAGCAGCCCCATTCCGCGATCGAAATCCGGGTCGTTGATCTCTACAACCACGGACCCTGCCTGTGCGCCCTGGAGCAGGCCGGACTCGAGGTCTGACAGCACACAGTCGATGGTCGCCGTGCCGCCGGGGAAGAGCCCTTCGCGAGGCGTTCGGGGCGTCACCCGAACGAACGGCTGGTCGGTGGTGTCCTTGGGGAAGCCGTCCTCGATGATGGGCGGCATCGTGTCAACCGCGTTTGCCCGCCAGATATCGTCGGTTCCTGTGCGGGCGGAGGTGAACGCCGTGAAGTTGGCCAGCAGCGGAGGGTTGGCATTGCGCGAGTACGTTGGGTACGTGTCCGCCGCTGAGTTGACCACGTCGCCGTTACTGATGAGCGCAGCTCCGGATTCGACAGAGCCGACTCCTGCAAACGCCGCGGTCCAGATGTTGAAGTCGGGCACAGCATCTGCTGCCGCCGTGGGTCGGTTGGAGGCGAAGGCGAGACGGGCGCCGTTGAGGCTGAAGTCGGGGTCGTCCTCCTCTGCCGTTGCATCCGGCGGGTTGCTGAAACGGAAGAGAACGCTGGATTCCAGCTCTGCGGCCGCGCTCATCACCCAGATTCGCCGCGAGCCCGAACGCGTGGAGGTGAACGCAAGCCACCGACTGTTCGGCGAGAGCGCTGGGTTCGTGTTGTCCGCTGTCGCTGAGTTGGTGATCTGCCGCAGCACCTTGCCATCCACATTGATAGCGAAGATCTCCCAGCCGCCGTCGGGATTGGTGCCTTTCCGGTCGCCCTTGGAAGCGTAGTAGATCATGTCGCCGGCCGGCGACCAGAACGGCTGCTTCTTCAGGCTCAGATCAGGGTTTGGCGGCACTCCGGTCAATTGGATGGCCGTGCCGGTGGTGAGGCTTCGCGTGAAGAGCTGCGGGCTACCCGTCTCGGTGGAAATGTAGGCAAGCTGCCCGCCTTCGGGAGACCAAGAGGGCTCCGTCTGGTCTCCCACGACCACGGCCACGTTCCGGAGGAAACTGCCTTCGCGGTCCATAGTCCACAGGTCGTAGTCGGCGCCCAAGCTGTCGATCTTGCCGTCTGCGTTGCTGTCTGCACCGTTGGACGAAAATGCCAGGCGATCGGTCAGGGACCAAGCCGGGTCGCGCTCATTGGAGAGCGTGGTGTTCGGAGTCAGGTTCATCTCGGTGAGCGCGAACTGCCGGCTCACAGCCTGTTGGCGCTGCAAGAAGGTCTGACGGATGGTCGCCGGCCACCGCCCCGCCTTGATCGCGTGACGACGGCCCATAGGCGCCGACGCCGCCGAGGCTTGCCCCGCGTCGTCGCTGCTGCGCTCGCTGGCGCAAAACAGGAGCCCGGCCACCACTCCCACGGCCGCCAGGATGCCCCCAGCCACTTGTCTCTTCAGCTTGGTTCTCAGCAAGGCGTGTTCACCCGCTCTCGACGCTCCGGTTCGAGTCGTCCGTGTTGTCCGCAGTGTCGTCGGTGGCCAGTTCGTCGGCTACCGGTTCAGCGTGCTGCTCCGCAGCCGGCTCTGCGGGTGCTTCTTGCGGCTCGACTGTCGGCGCTTCCTCGGCTTCGGTCTCTACCGGGGCTGCCTCGGCTGGTGCGGCCGGCGGCGGGGAACTCTCGGGCTCAGCCGGGGCGCTCGCTGCCTCGCCCTCTTCAGCCGGCTTCCGCCCGTTGAGCAGTTTCCCGAACACGTCGCCGAGAGTGACCGCGCCGGAGTTTTGCGTCTTCATGTAGTCGCGGTACTCGCGCTGCTCCTGAGCCTGTTGCGCCTCTCGCAGGCTCAGCGTGATGCGGCGCTGGTTCTCGCGCACCTGCAAGACGCGGGCTTCGACTTCGTCGCCCACGCTTACCACGTCTTCCGGCCGATTCACGCGTCCATGGGCCAGTTCGCTGATGGGGATGATCCCTTCGAGTCCCGAATCCAGCCGAGCGAATGCGCCGTTGCCGATGAGGCGGGTGATCTGGACCTTGACGGTGGCTCCGATGGGGTACTTCTTGGCTGCGCCCTTCCACGGGTCGGCCAGCAACTGCCGCATGCCCAGGGAGATGCGCTTGGTTTCAGGATCCCACTTTAGGACGATGACCTGGATCTTGTCGCCCTTGTTGACCACTTCAGAGGGGTGCTGGATACGGGTCCAGGACATCTCGCTGATGTGCAGAAGCCCGTCGATCCCGCCGAGATCCACGAAGGCGCCGAAGTCGGTGAGCCGGCGGACGACACCGCTCATGGCCGCCCCCACCTCGATCTTGCCCAGCGTCTCTTCCTCCCGGCGCCGGCGCTCTTCTTCGACGATCTGCCGGTGGGACAGCACCACCCGGTTGCGCTTGCGGTCGCATTCGAGAACGCGGACCCGCAGCGTCCTGCCAACGAATTTGTCGAGGCTGCCGGGGCGTTTCTGCGCGTCGGCCGTGGTGTGAGAGGCGGGCACAAACCCATCGACTCCCACGTCGACGATAAGACCACCTTTGACCCGATCCTTGACCAGAACCGTCAGGATCTTGCCGGTTCTGAGATCGTCCTCCAGCTCGTTCCACAACTGGTGGAAGTCGGCTCGGCTCTTGGAGAGGAGTGGATAGCCGTCATCGGTCTCCACCTTCAGCACGTAGACATCGATGGCGTCGCCGACTTTGAACTCGGTGGCGAAGTCAGACCCCAGTTCGGACACCGGGATGAGCCCCTCTGCCTTGGTGCCGATATCGACCCGAATCCCGTCCGCATCGATCTGGGCGACAGTTCCGGACACGATCTGTCCGTGTCGGACCTGCATGGAGTCCAGGAGCTTGCCCAAGTCCTCCTCGGCTTCTTCGTCGCCCTCCGCCGGCTCTTCGGCGGGCTGGGCGGGCGCCGGAGTCGGCTCGGGAGCCTGCGGCTGAGAGACCTCAGTAGGCGCTGCCGGCGCCTCCTGAACGCCCTCGTCCCCGCTCGAACCGGCCGCGGCGGAAGGCAACTCGCCCGCCAAGACCTGCCCTTCCTCCCGAACTACCGCGGGGGTCTCTTCGGGCTGGGCCGATTCTGTGAGCGGTGCGTCGGGCGTGCCTGCCCGCACCGACTCCTGCTTGAGAATGCGATCGACGATCCGGCTTCGTCCACTCGTTGTCATGGTACTCGATCCTGTCACTTAGCGGGTTCCGAGCACCGCAAGGTCAGTGCTCGGGGGTCAGCACACCTGCTGCTTCGCATACATATCGCCAAGCGCCCTATCCAACGGGCGGCTTCTCGACATTCGGCGTGGGCCGAGGGCCCTTTGGTCCGCCGAGGCTACTGCGCTGCTACAACTTGGACAACCCAGGCAGAGAACCTGCTGGGAGGGCAACACCGACGCCCGGACAGGCCGACACCATCGGCCGGCCCGTGGCGAGCTGTCGCAGGGACGGTGAACTGCTGCGCGTGACTCCGGGTCACGGGGACCAGCGTGACAACTGGCCGCTATTGCTCAAAATATCCGCGGATTATTCCCTTCTGGATTCCCTTCTAAACCTTCCGAGGCACTGCCCGGAGAGGTACCTCCCGCGCGGTCAGGCCGCCGGGACGACCCAATCAGCCAACTCCTTCCAGTTCGGGCCGTACTCCACCTCAACGCGGAGGGGGACCTCCAGCGCCATGGCGTTGGTCATGGACTCCACCACTAACGCCGCCAGCGCGTCCAATTCCGGCTTGGGGCACTCAAACATCAGCTCATCGTGCACCTGAAGCGTGGTGCGTGCTCTCAGCCCCTCCCGCCGCAAGGCGGACCCAACGTGCAGCATGGCCACCTTCATCAAGTCGGCAGCAGTGCCCTGGATTGGGGTGTTGATGGCCGTTCGCTCGGCGAACTCGCGCACCCGCGGGTTTGGGTTGCCCAGGTCGGGCAGGTATCGCCGCCGGTTGAGTAGGGTGGTCACATAGCCGTCCCGCCGCGCCCGCTCGACAGTGTCGCGCATATAGTCCTGGACGCCGGGGTAGGTGGCGAAGTAGTTCAGGATGTACTGCGTTGCCTCTTCTTGGCTAATCGCCAGGTCCCGGGCAAGCCCCCGCGGGCTCATGCCGTAGGCGATGCCGAAGTTCACCACCTTCGCCCGGCGGCGCATCTCAGAGGTCACTTCCTCGGGCGTCACGGCGAAGAGCTGGGCGGCTGTGTCTGTGTGGATGTCTTGGTCGTTGGCAAACGCCGCCACGAGTCGAGGATCTCTGGTGATGTGCGCCAGCACTCGAAGCTCGATCTGCGAGTAGTCGGCGCACACCAGTACGTGCGTGCCGGCGGGAGCCACGAAGGCGGCCCGAATCTCCCGGCCCGCCTCGGTGCGGATCGGGATGTTCTGCAGGTTCGGCTCGCTGCTGGACAGCCTGCCGGTGGCCGTCCCCGTTTGGTTGAATGAGGTGTGGATGCGACCGGTCTCGGGCGAGGCCGCCGTCAGCAGCCCGTCGACGTAGGTCGACTTGAGCTTGGTCAGCTCTCGGTACTCCAGGATCTTGCGGACGATCTCGTGCTCTTCGGCGAGCTTGTCCAGCACGTCCGCCGAGGTGGAGTACCCGGTCTTCGTCCGTTTGCCGTGGGCGAGCCCCAGCTTCTCGAACAAGATCGTCTGAAGCTGCTGGGTCGAGCCGATATTGAACGCCTCACCGGCCAATCCGTGGATGTGCCCCTCCAGCTTGGAGATGTCGGCCCCCAAGGACGCCGCCAACTGGGTGAGGCGCTCGGTGTCCACCAGCACGCCCACGCGCTCCATCTCCCACAGCACCGGCACCAACGCCAGTTCGACCTCCCGGTACAAGGCAAGCTGCTGCCGCTCGTCGAGCAGTGCCTCCAGCACCGGGTGCAGCTTCAGCAGCGCCGCAGCCGCCGCGCCGAAGACCTCGGCGCGTTGCTGGGCGGAAGGGTCTGGTTCGCCCTTCTTCGGCTTCCCCGTCGGCAGGACCGGGAGTTCCAGCCCCAGATGGTCCCGAGCCACCTCGGAGACGGGGTGGTTCTGCCGGTCGGGGGTCAATAGATACGAAGCCAACATCACCTCGCCGACGACGCCGTTGAGGGAGCCACCCAGCAGGGAAGCGGCCCAGTGGGCGCTCTTGGCGTCGTGGGTCAGCTTGGGCGTCTCGCTGGCGAGGAACTCCTGGAGCGAGGCCGGTGGCGCGACGCAGTCGCTGAACCCGGGGAGGGCGGTCTGGGCTGTCTCTTCGGAACTGGCCGACAGGGGGAGGTAGCACGCTCTCTGCGGATCGGCGGCGAAAGCGATCCCCCGGGCCCGGTGGGAGTCCTCCGGGGAGTAGTCGAACAGAAACGCCACGACCTCTGCCCCGGCGAGTTCCGCGAAGGCGGCCGCGGTCGCTCCCGCCTCGGTGAGCAGGGCAACCTCGACGGTGCTCTCGACTTCCTCGGCGAACTCCTTGACGAGGCTGGTGAACTCGTACCGGCCGAACAACTCGCGCAGAGTCGTCGCCGCCGGAAGCTGGTACCGGCAGTCCTCCAGCGCTACGTCCAGAGGGACCTCGAGGTTCAGCGTGGCCAGCCACTTTCCGAGCCGAGCGGCGTCCGGGTCCGCCTGCAGTGCTTCCCGCGCACGCTTCGGCTGGACGTCGTCCAGGTGCACCAGGAGGTTCTCGACGGTGCCGTACTTTGCCACCAGAGCAGCAGCAGTCTTGTCGCCGATGCCGCGGACGCCCGGGATGTTGTCGCTGGTGTCCCCGCGCAGTCCTTTGTAGTCCGGGAGCAGTTCGGGGGCGAACCCGAAGCGGTCGTGGAACGCCTCCGGGTCATACCGTTTGAGTTCGGAAGCGCCGCGGAGGGTGATTAGCGTGTGGATGTTCTTCTCGACAACCTGCAGCACATCGAGGTCGCCGCTGACCAGCAGCACCTCAACCTCATCACTGGCAAACCGCTTGGCCAGCGCGCCCAGAATGTCGTCCGCCTCAAAGCCCTCGACCCGGAGTTGCCGGATGTTCAGCGCATTCAGAATGTCGTCCACAAGCGGGAACTGGCTCAGCAGCTCGTCCGGCGCCCGGACCCGGTTGGCTTTGTAGTCTGCGAACTGCTCGTGCCGGAAGGTGGGCGTGGCGGTGTCCAGCGCGATAGCGAGGTAGTCGGGTTCGAGGTCCCGCAGCACCTTGAGCAGCATCCGGGTGAAGCCGTATGCCGCGTTGGTCGGTTGCCCAGCACGCGTCGTCAGCAAAGGCAGCGCGTGGAAGGCCCGGAAGATGATTGAGTGCCCGTCGACGAGCACCAGTCTCTGTTGCTTCATTGGGGAAGGCAAGCTCGAAACCCGGCAATCCGGAATCCAGGGCCGCGGAGGGCTGCCGAAGGCGTCAGTCCACCGCCAACAGGTCGGCGAAGTGGAATCCGGAGGCGACGCAGCCGAGCCAGGCGAGTACGTGCAGGAGCACGACGGCAGCCACGATGGCGAGAAGCACCGAGACCGCCTTGCGGGTGGTGAGACCGTGCGTTTCCTGAAGCGCGACGATGAGCAGCCCCACCGTCCAGCCGCAGACCGCCACTGCCCCAACCCGCCACACGGTTCCCGGCCAGCTTGTCGCCAGCGACCAGCCGCCGGCCGCCGCGAGCGCCACTGTCAGCGGGGCGGAGAGGATCAACGGAACCCTCGCGTAGCCGAGGGCTGCCAGCAGGCTGAGCGCCCTGCCTGTCCCACCAAGCAACTCGGCCACCAAGTGCAGCACAGCCGTCCGGATCAGCCAACAGACAATGAAGAGAAGCCAGCCGAACACCAGCAGGAAGACGGGGTTGACGACCAGAATCGCCCGCAGGGCGAGCCCGGGCAGCGGGCACCAGCTCGCCACGGCGTCGAAGGCTCCCACGCCCCAGTAGGCAGCCCCTCGCAGGGCGAAGCACACCGACAGGCTGCCTAAGCACCACAGGGCCGCGGCAGGCAGCAACGGCCGCTCCCTGCCGATCGTCCGCATTGTCCGCTGGGGGGCGAGCAGAGCGCCCAGAATGTGTTCCATGGTGGTCTTCCTTGATCGGCGGTCGTCTGTCGCGCCCGCACGAACGGCAGCCAAGTGTACCGCATCCGGCAGCGGCAGGCGAGCAGCCTGGCGCCGGCCGCCGGCTACCCTTGTTGCTGCGCCTGGACCTTCGCCCAGGTATCCTTGAGCGTTACCGTCCGGTTGAACACGGGTCGGTCAACGGCGGAGTCGGGATCGACGCAGAAGTAGCCCTGGCGCTCAAACTGGTACCGGGCGCCTGGGGCAGCACCGGCGACGCTGGGCTCCACGCGACAGTCGGAGAGCGCTTCCAGTGAGTTCGGGTTGACGTTGTTGAGCCAGTCTCCGCCTTCTTCGACGTCGGCGGGGTCTTTTTTGGTGAAGAGGTAGTCGTACAGCCGGACCTCGGCAGTCAGGGCGTGCTCAGCCGAAACCCAGTGCAGGGTCGCCTTCACCTTGCGCCCATCGGGCGCCGACCCGCCCTTGGTCTCCGGGTCGTAGGTGCAGCGCAGTTCCACCACCTCGCCGTCGCCATCCTTGATCACGCTCTCGCACTTCAGGTAGTAGGCATAGCGCAGCCGCACCTCGCGGCCGGGCGCCAGCCGGTAGAACTTCTTGGGCGGGTCCTCCATGAAGTCGTCGCGCTCCAGGTAGAGCACCCGCGAGAAGGGCACCTGGCGGGTCCCGGCGGTCTCGTCTTCGGGGTTGTTGACCGCCTCGACTTCCTCGACCTGTCCTTCCGGGTAGTTCTCGAGGACCACCTTCAGCGGCCGCAGCACGGCCATTACGCGCGGGGAGTTCCTGTTGAGGTCCTCGCGGAGACAGTATTCCAGCAACGCCATGTCGACGGTGCTATCCGCCTTGGCCACGCCGATACGCTCGCAGAAGTCGCGAATGGCCGCCGGCGTGTACCCTCGTCGACGCAGCCCGGAGAGGGTAGGCATGCGCGGGTCGTCGAACCGCGCCACGTGCCCGCCCTGCACGAGCTTCAGCAGCCGCCGCTTGCTCAGCACCGTGTCGGTGAGGTTCAGCCGGGCGAACTCGATTTGCTGCGGGTGATGGAGGCCCAACTGGTCGAGGTACCAGTCGTACAGCGGGCGGTGGTCCTCGAACTCCAGTGTGCAGATGGAGTGGGTGATTCCTTCCAGTGAGTCGCTCTGCCCATGGGCGAAGTCGTAGGTCGGGTAGAGGCACCACGCGTCGCCGGTCCGGTGGTGCGAGGCGTGCAGGATGCGGTACATCACCGGGTCGCGCAGGTTGACGTTGGGCGACGCCATGTCGATCTTCGCCCGCAGCACCCGCGAGCCGTCGGGGAACTCGCCTGCTCGCATCCGGGTGAACAGCTCCAGGTTCTCCTCGACCGGGCGGTCGCGATAGGGGCTCTCCTTGCCCGGCTGGGTCAGCGTGCCCCGGGTCTCCCGGATCTCGTCGGCGCTGAGGTCGCACACATACGCCTTCCCGGCTCTCACCAAGTGGACTGCGAACTCGTAGAGCTGCTCGAAGTAGTCAGAGGCGTAGAACAGCCGGTCTCCCCAGTCGAACCCGAGCCAGCGAACATCCTCCTTGATCGAGTCGACGTACTCGGCTTCCTCCGTGGTCGGGTTCGTGTCGTCGAACCGCAGGTTGCACAGCCCGCCGTAGCTGGCGGCGACCCCGAAGTTGAGGCAGATCGACTTGGCGTGCCCGATATGCAGGTAGGCATTCGGCTCCGGTGGGAAGCGCGTGAGCACCCGACCGTCGTTCTTGCTGTTCCGGAGGTCTTCCTCGACGATACTGCGGATGAAGTTGGAGGGAGCTTTCCGCTCGCCGGCCTCGGCGCTTGCGTCGGCAGGGCAGCCGTTCTCTGGACTCATGGGGAACTCACCTTCGCATGGGGCCGCCATGATGATACCGGCGGCGGAGGGACAGGACTTGACAGTATATCATATAGACCAGTCGGGCCGGAATGGACGGGGCGGCCTCGTAGACCGGCTCAGCGCTCCACTGCCACGGGCAGCCGGCCTTGCAGTTCCGCCACCGACTCACCGTCGGCGTGCCCGCCGTACCGGAGGGAAGCGTACGCTACATATACTCGCGAAGGTTAGGAATACACCGAAGTGGAAGTTCGCAGAACTTCACCCGTGGGCGTGTGGTGAGCACCCAACACACTGCTGTGCACGCAAAGGCGTCGAACTTGCGCAATAGCTTCGGTGTATTCCTAACCTTCGCGAGTATAGCTGGCCGCGACGTGCTCGTGCTCAGGGAGCGACTCCTTCTCGGCGGCGATCCTCCGCGCGAACTGGTGCACTGTCTCGTCGGCTCGTCGCACGCGCCCCTGCTTGCTCAGCCATCCGTCCATGCGGCGGAGCAACGCATGCGGCTTGGCCATGTCGGGATCCGTCGGCGCAACGGGCCGAGGTCGGGCGAACAGTCGCCGCAGGGCGACCGCGCCAGTGACGGCGAGACACAGCTTCGCCAAGAGGCCCGCCGGCGTCCACGACTGCAGCAGCGCCCAGACGCCGCCCCACCGGTTGAGCAGCCAGGCGCCCAGCCCGCGTAGGCCCTGCGTCTGGATCATCACTGCCAACTCCTGCCGGCGGAACTTGAGGGAATCCCAGAACGCCCCGAAGGCGCTGTTCCTCTCGACGGCCGGCACCCCCGCCGGTGGCGTGGCCTCGACGGTCACCCACCCCCGTTCATCGTCGTACGCTTCGCACCAGGCGTGGGCGTCTTTGTAGCGGGCGACCCAGTAGCCGCCGTACATGTTTCGGCCGCTGGGGGCGAACCCGGCGGCGTAGCGCGTCGGCACGCCTCCGAGCCGCAGTAGCACGGCGGCGCCGGCGGCGAAGTACTCGCAGTAGGCCGGCGGCCGACGCAGCAGGAAGTAGGTGAGCGGGTCCTCGCCTTCGGGGATCTTGATATCGAGACTGTATGGGTAGTTCGACACGAAGTACTGCACGACGGCGCCAGCTTTCGCCTGCGTGCCGGAGCGGCCGCGGAAGACCCGCGCCGCGAGGTGTCGGACGCGGGGATCCAGCTCGGCCGGCAAGGCAGCGGGCGCGCACGGACTGGGGCCGCGTGGACCGCGGCGATTCGCTTGCCACGAACGAGGCGTACCCAACGCCGGTCAGCAGGTCGGCCGAGTCGACCACGCCGTGCTCATCCACCTCGGCCGATTTCACCGGTGCCCTCCAGACGGCGGCACCCAGCGGCAGAAACACCGACTCCTCAATGGACGGATCGGGCCACGTGTCGAACGCTTCCCAGCGACCGGCCGCCCTTGGCTCGAGCGCGCACGTGTTTCCTTGGATGCCCGACCGAGGCAGCGAGGCGGGTGGTGTCGCAGGCTGGAGGGGCGCCGCAGCCGAGCCGCTGTCCCACCGCGAATCGGCATCCGTGTCGTACGCGCGCCCGCGCAGATAGCCGGGGTCCTCGCGCGAGAACACCCGCACCGCCGCCCTGTTCTCAAGCGGTCCGCATTTCAGCCGCTTGACGCTCCCCAGCCTGACGGATTCGGAGAATCCGGTTCCGCCGAGAGAGGGCGCCTGGTAGACACGGTTCTGCGCCGGTTCCGCCATCAGACTCCCGGCAAACACGAGACCGAAGGCTGCGAAGAGCGGCATGGCGGCCGGGAGCTCGTCACGCTTGCGCACGAGTAGCTGCAGCACCTGCAGGGCGATGAAGTACTCGCAGCCGGCAATGGAGAAGCCGGTTTCCACGAACCCGGCCTCCGGCTGGTGCGCCCGTGTCAGCCGCCACGCCACGGCAAAGGGCAGCGCCAGCACGAGGGCGGCGATCCGCTGGCGATCGGTGGTGCGCTTCCAGTGCAGCCGCTCAGACAGCGTCGCCGCTGCCGCCACGACGGCAACGGCCGCAACCGGCCACGTGCCGAACAGCAGCCCCAGCGCCGCTGCCTGCACCGCAATCAGCCCCACTGCAATCAGCCGCCGAGCGCTCCTAGCGACTCCCCCCGCCCGTCCCGGAGGTCGGCCGGGGAGAAGACCGAGACCGGTCCGGCCCAGTCCTCCACCTCGTCGAAGGGCGCCGTAGTCTCGCCGTCGCGCACCACGACGACCTTGGCGTCACTCCCCTGCTCCAGCGCCAGCCGGACGAACTGCTCGCGCGACTTGTCCCAGTCCAGCAGGACGAACACCACTGCGGTGATGTTGGTCAATTCATCCGCCAACGCCGGCGCCAGCGTCTCGAAGGGGCTGGCGCGGCACTCGTCGACGCACGCCAGAACCTCCAGGATGTTGTCGAAGTGGGCGATGCTCCGGCCCGCGCGGAACACGTAGAGATCGGGGCCGGCCGCGAAGAGGTCGATGAGATATTCCCCCCGCGCCAGCGCGTCCGCAACGGCCGCCGTCAGCGACACCGTCGCTTCCAGCTCGGGGAAGCCCTCCGGCCGCGCCTTCCGGCCAGGATCCACGAATGTGTCCAGCACGAGCGCGATCCGGCAGTAGTACTCCTCGTGGCACTCCCGCACCACCGGCTTGGCCAGCCGCGCCCACGAGCGGAAGTCGATCCAGCGGATGGCGTCGCCGGGCTGGTACTCACGGTTGCCGATGTACTCCGGCGACTCGCCCAGGTCGGAAGTCAACGCTACCCCGCCCGGTTGGTAGCGCAACCCCGTCAGCAGGTCGATGCCCGCCAACGGCTGGAAGCTCGGCAGCACCAGCAGCGAATGCGTGTTGGCGCGCGCAGCCGCCGTGCGCCACAGGTTGAACGGGAACGTGGAGAAGACGTGCAGCTCCGGCAGCGGGTACAGCCTGCGGCGTAGCGGGTGGAGCTTCAACGGCAGTGCGGCCGTCTCGGCCGGTGCAACTTGCAGCAGCGTGCGCTCGCCGTCCACTTCTCGCAGCGACCGCGGCAGCGCGAAGAAGCCCACGCCCACGTCGTAGACCGGCCGGCGCGAGGCGTTGTGCACCGTGAAGGCCGCGGACACGGTCTGCCCGGCGCTGGCCGTGTCCGGCAGATGCCCCGATACCAGCAGTCGCGGCCGGAACAGCAGCTTCGCCGTGAGCGCCGCCGCGAACACCATCGCCAAGCCGCACAGGAAGTGGTACACCGGAATCGACAACGTGGTCGCGCCCCAGGTCCACGCCAGCGCCAGCGCCCCCAACAGGAACCGGCCCGGTTGCGTCAGTCGGAAGAGCCAGGCGTTCAGCAACCGGCGAACCACGGATCGCCAGGCGCCGATCATGTGGGCACCCGCACGCGGCCCAAGATCTCGCGGATGACGTCCCCCTTCGCGGCGCCGCCGTACTTCGCCTTCGAGGTGAGCACCAACCGATGCGGGAGCACCTGCGGTGCCAGCCGCTGCACGTCGTCCGGCAGCACATACCCGCGCCCCTGCGACAGCGCCGCCGCCTGCGCCGCCCGGGACAGCATCAACGACCCGCGCGGGCTGACGCCAAGCTTGAGGCGGTCATCAGCGCGCGTTTCCGCCACCAGGTCTACGACGTAGCGGCCGACGCTTTCCTCGACGGCGACCTCCCGAACCGCGCGCTGCAGCCCAACCACTTCCGCGCAAGTCAGGACGGCTTCCAGCGCTTCCAGCGGATGTGTTTGCTGCTGCGCGTACAGGATCTGCGTCTCCACCGCCGGCTCCGGATAGCCCAACTCCAACCGCACCAGGAACCGGTCGAGTTGCGCTTCCGGCAGCGGGTACGTGCCGTGGAACTCGACGGGGTTCTCCGTCGCCAGCACCACAAAGGGCGACGGCAACGGATACTGCGTGCCCTCGATGGTCGCCTGCGCCTCGCTCATCGCTTCCAGCAGCGCCGACTGCGTGCGCGGCGACGCGCGGTTGGTCTCGTCGGCCAGCAACACATTGCAGAAGACCGGCCCCCGGCGGAAGCTGAACGTCCCGTCCACCGGGTTGTAGATTGACGAACCGAGGATGTCGGCCGGCAACCGATCGGGCGTGAACTGCACGCGGCTGAACGACGCCTCAACAGACTGCGCCAGCGCCTTGGCCAGCGTCGTCTTCCCAACCCCGGGCACATCCTCGATCAACACCGACCCACCCGCTGCCAACGCAATGGTCAGTACCTCCAGCGCTTCATCCTTGCCCTGGATAACGGTAGCGAGGTTGCCTTTCAGTTTGGACAAGTGCTCGGCCGAGTCGGTGACAGACATGGGCACGCTCCGTGTTGGCGGTCAGGGGCATGGAAGGGCGGACGACTGGAAGAATGGGGAGGGAGGACGCTCGCTCAGCGTTCCATTCCGCCAGCCTTCCTCGCGCCCCGCCGGTTGCTGCGTAGAGTGTATCACGGAGCGCCCTACGAACGGCAGCACGCAACCGCGTGCAGGCATCCCCCGCCAAACAGCGAACAGAAGAGACAACCCACGCGACCCGACACATGACCCGTGACACATGACACATGGCCCGTGACACATGGCCCGTGACCCGTGACACACGCCCCCCAGGAGCCCTCCCGTGAACCAGACCGCGATTCGCCTCCCCGCCCTCGCCCTCCTGCTAAGCCTCACCCCGCACACCCTCGCCGCCCCCACCGTGGTGAACCCCAGCTTCGAGGTCGACCGCTACACCGTCTGGCCCGGCGCCGTCGGGCAGAATGGCGGCAAGCTCACCGGCTGGAAGCACACCGGCACCGTCGGTCTCAACCCCGTCTGGGAAGACCCCACCAAACCCGCCGAGTCACGTGCGCCCTTCGCCGACAACGGCAGGCCCCCCCACGGCCGGCAAGTGGCCTTCATTCACAATATCGGCGCCCTGTCCCAGATGATCGACGGCTTCGAGGCGGGCAAGAAGTACCGCCTCACCTACTTCGAGAACGCCCGCCACAACAACGCCCCCGACCGCAACCCCAAGCTCAGAGTCACTTTCGGCGGCGAGGTCCTCGTCTCCGAACACGCCCTCAAGCCCGTCGAGGCCATCGACAGCCACACACTGCCTTTCTGCTTCGTCGAGAGCGCCGTCTTCACCGCCCCCAAGGCCGGCGCCTTCGAGCTGAGGTTTGAGACGACGTTTGGAGATCGGGTGGCCATCGTCCTCGACCAAGTGACGATCGCAGAGGTCGGACTGCCCCCCCCCAACACCGCCTCCCTGGCTGATCCCTTCAGCCGTTGTTCGTCCACCTGGGAGTCCGGGGTGCCCTGCCTCCAGCACGCTCCCTCTTGCCGGCAGGTCCGGGACCCGACTCGTTGGCCCTCCCGGTACAGGGGCATCCGCCGAGGCGATGGAGATGATTGCCTCCTGCCCCAGTTCACGGTGGCAGTGGGACGCCGGCTCTGACTGAGCCGAGGGGGAGGTTCGAGAGAGAGGCCAACGAATCGCGTTCCGCATGGTCCCAGCGGGGACTGAGGTCGAGTTCGCGAGAGGGGACCCGCATGTCGCGCGTACCTGGAGTTGTGCTGTTCCTGTCGCTTGCCCTCTGTGTGAGCAGTGCGTTCACCGACTCGGTCAAGGTCTACCTTCTGGCCGGGCAGTCGAATATGGTCGGTCCCAGGAACAACGAGCAGCTTGAGGAGTTGGCGCCCGAGTTGCTCAAGCCGCGCGACGACGTCTGGTGCGTCTATGCGCAGACGCCACCTGGTCCGTTAGCCCCGGGCTTTGGGTTCCGCTCAGGCAACTTCGGCCCGGAGCTGAAGCTCGGGCACGTGTTGGGCGATTCCGTGGACCACGAGATCATCCTGTTCAAGAGCGCCATTCGCGGAAAGACGCTGAAACGGGACTTCCGCCCTCCGCACACTGACGACCGGACTGCTTGGTGCGATGGCGGTTGCCTCTTGCGGTTTCGCGGCGCCCGGCCCGGCGGTGTTCGAAGGACTCGACCCGCTTCAGTGGGCGCGAGAACCTCACGCAACCCTCAGCCACACCGCGACCATGGCGGCAGAATCGGTCGCGGCGCCGGGCGGCGTCGAGTATGGCTTCGAGTGCACCGCTGGCGGCGCCATCGCCAGCGGTTGGCAGGCGAACGCCGAGTACCAGGCGACCGGGCTGACACCGGAGACGGCGTACACGTTCGTCGCGAAGGCGCGTGCAAGGGGCGACGGGCGCGAACTCCTGGCGCCATCGCGCCCCGTCACCGTGACGACGCCACCCGCCGACAAGCACGACCAGCGGTTGGCGGAAGAGGTCGAGTTGGTCCCGCTGCTGGTCAGTGGCGACAAAGACAACCGGATGAGCATTGTCCTCGCCAACCGGTGGACGCCGCCTGGTCGCGAGAACGACTACAACAAGCCCGAGCTGCGCGAGGAGTTCCTGAAGGACGCGCGTCACGTTCTGCTTGGGCTGACCCGTGGCGATGCTGAGGCGCTGGAGCCGTTCGTCACGCTGCGCAACTTCTTCAACGTCTATGCGCTCTGGTGGCCGACGGCACCACCGTGGGACCCCAACGACCGGCAGAACGGGCTCCACTGGGACGACTACAACGCCCTTCGCGACCGACTGTTTCTGCCGTGGCAGCGAGACGGGCGCGGGTGGGTGACGCACCTGGCGATGCCCAATTCGGACAGCGGCGGCGGCGGCGCCGGCCGCCGACCCGACCAGCGAGTTGGCGATGCGATGATTGCCGGTAACAAGATCGAGGACTTCTTCCATGAGTTCTCGCACACCGCGATGGGCCTGGGTGACAAGTACATCGGCTGGGGCGTGTGGGGCGGTGCCTCGGCATCCGGGGAGTCTCCCGTCGCTACCCATTGGACCCAGCGCGGCCGGGTGCGTTGGCGGGCCTGGATCGAGCCGAATACGCCTGTCCCCACGCCCTACGACCGGGCGCACCTCCACAAAGTGGGCGTGTTCGAAGGCGCCACGCACCGCCTGGGCTACATCTTTCGCGCCACGCCGACCTGCATCATGGCGGTCAGCCAGTTCCGCGACGGGCTGTGCCCGATGTGCATTCAGCGGGCCACGCAGCGCGCCTACGAGTGGGTGGATGTATTCGACGCCACGTACCCGGTCCGCAAAGAGCTGACCTTGAGGCAGCCGGGCCGGGCGCGTTTCGCCATTAGGCGGGTGAAACCGGAACCCGACACCCACCGGGTCGAGTGGCGGTTGAACGGCAAACGGGTCGCGACCGGCACCGACGAGGTGGAGGTTGACCTCGGTGCGCTCCCTGCGTACACGCTCACCTGCACGGTCACCGACGAGACGGCGCTCATCCGGCCGGACCCGCCCTACTCGGCCTATCCCCAGGCGGAGACCTCGTGGCAGCTCACCAACCCGCATCCGGGCTTGCAGGCAGAGCCACTGCGCGTTGCGCTCACGGCGGCCGGTGGCGAGGCGAAGACCGTTACCTGCAAGTGGTCCACCGGGGCGACAGGTCTGGTGCTCGATGGCCTGGCCGACGGTACGTACCACTGTGACTTGGCGCACAAGGACGGTTCCACGCTGAGCGGCGAGGTGACATTGGCAAAGCCCGCTCAGCCGCTCGCCGTGACCGTGGCCGAGGTCATTCCGTCGACGGGTCAGAACAACGGGCAGATCCGCTTGGACGTGAGCGGGGGGAGGGCGCCGTGTCAGTTGAGATGGTCTGACAAGCCGGATCAGCCAACGAGCGCCTCTTTGTCCCGTCGGGCACGTATACCGTCGCGGTGAAGGACGCCAACCTGACGACAGTCGAGAAGACTGTTGTCGTCGGCGAGGAGAAGCCGTTCGTGCTCGCGCGCCCGCGATTCGAAGCAACCGCTGCCGGTGCGGTGAAGATCGCCAACCCGCAGCCCGGGTACCGCTATGTCTGGTATGACCGCGATCTGCCGTTGTTCCTGATGCAGCCGCCGCGGGGTATGTACGAGGGCACGTTCACCGCGAGCGACGGGCGAGTGGTGGAGGCGACCGGCGCGGTCGTCCCGGCAACCAACGGCAAGTGGATCGTTGAGACCAAGGAGAACAAGAACGATTTCAGTACCTGGGTGCGAGTGGACGCCTATCTTGCCGGACCGCACGCCTGGCCCAAGACCGTGAAGCTGCCGACCGACCACGATGGTCACGCCGGTGTCGCGTTGCAGCTTACCGGCGACACCACTGAGGAAGAGTGGTTGAAGACGGAAGGCGAGACCTTCCTGCATGCCCAGTGGAAAGGGGCAGTTGCCGACGGCCGGCTAACGCTCGCGGGCACCGGTCGGGAAGGCGGCCGGTTCGAGCTGTTCTACAGCAGCTTCTGCGAAGACCCCGCCCGCCCGCTGCAGGTCGGCACCGAGTTCCGGCCTCCCAAGCCAGGCAACTACTACGTGGCCGCGCAGAAGGAAGACACCGGCGCCCTCAGCAGCAACCGGGTAGGCGTCGCCCTCACCTGCGACGCCCAACCAGCCCCCGTCGAACCGCTGCAACCCGACGCAGTGAAGAGCTGCAAGCTGCTGCTCTGGTTGGACGCCGCCGACATGAACGCCGACGGTCAGCCAGACACCGCCGCTGACTTCTGGACGTGGGAGCGCGGCATCGTGCACGGGTGGAAGGGCAAAGCCAATGACGTAGACTTCAAGATCATGCACTATACTCGCGAAGGTTAGGAATACACCGAAGTGGAAGTTCGCAGAACTTCACCCGGGGGCGTGTGGTGAGCACCCAACACACTGCTGTGCACGCAGAGGCGTCGAACTTGTGCAATAGCTTCGGTGTATTCCTAACCTTCGCGAGTATACCTGCCCAACGCGGCCAACGGCAAGCCGGTATGCGACTTCCGCTACCTGTGGCTGCAGGGGGAGGACGGCCTCGGCGTCCCACCCGCAAGGCGTCTGTAGCTGCGAATGCCGCCCCTCGCCTCGCCAGGTAAGGTCGGTCTTCCGGTAGCGGTCGACGTCGCCGAGGATCGCGGAGTGAACGCTCAGGCAGCTTCGGCCATCGCCTGCAGTTCGGAAGTGCAGTTCGGGCAGCGCGTCGCCTTGAGCGGGATCGCCGACAGGCAGAACTCGCACTCCTTCGTCGTTGCGGGCGCAGCCTCTCCCTTCTTCTTCGCCAGCGCCTGCAGCTTGTTGATCTGCTTCACCACGATGAAGATTGCGAAGGCGACAATGACGAAGTCGATGACGGTGTTGATGAACGCGCCATAGTTGATCGTCGGCGCGCCAGCGGCTTTGGCTGCAGCCAAGGACGGGTAGACTTTGCCCGAGAGGTTGACGTAGAGACTCCCAAAGTCCACCTTGCCCATCAGCAACCCCAATGGCGGCATGATCACGTCCTGAACCAGCGAACTCACGATCTTGCCGAAGGCGCCACCAATGATGATGCCGACGGCCATGTCGATCATGTTCCCCTTGACGGCGAACTCCCTGAATTCCTTCCACATCTCCTGGTCTCCTTTGACCGCTCTCCTGAGTGCTGGGAGGGACTTGGGCAAAGGGTAGCACCACCCGTGTGCGGAGGCAACCGTAGGTAGCTGCGTCGTGCCTTCTTGACGGCACTGTCGAGCGGTGATACGATCAGGTCGTGATCGAGTCGTTTGCCGACAGGGAGGCCGAGCGTCTCTGCCGCGGCGAAGTCTCGCGGAAGCTGCCTCTGGACATCCAGCGAACTGCCCGGCGCAAGCTGCTGTACTTGGACGACGCCAAGGACCTTCGCGACCTGCGCGCGCCGCCTGGCAATCGCTTGGAGGAGCTTCGCGGAGATCGCGCCGGCCAGCACTCCATTCGCATCAACGCCCAATGGCGAATCTGCTTCGTCTGGGACCGCGGGCGCGCCCACAACGTGCAGATCGTGGACTACCACACGTAGGGAGCACTCACGATGGCGACCCTCCCACCCGTTCATCCAGGCGAAGTGCTGCTTGAGGACTTTGTGAAGCCGCTCGGACTCAGCCAGTGCCGCGTGGCGAAGGACCTGGGCGTCTCGCCCATGCGCGTCAGCCAGATCGTGCATGGCAAGCGCGCCATCACCGCCGACACGGCGATGCGACTCGCCCACTACTTCGGCACAAGCGCCGCTGTGTGGATGCGGCTCCAGGCGCGCTACGACCTCGAAGTGGCAGAGAACGACCGAGGCGCTCGGATTCGCGAGCAGGTTCGCCCGCTCCCGCGGTCGCGGCACGCGGCCGTTGCGGGGGCAAGCGTGGGTTAGCTGGCCGGCCGTGGTCATTGCGCGAGCGACGCTGTGCCCCCCCCTGCGGTCAGCATGGTCTGTCGCCGAATGGCCGGGGAGATGACGAGGCAGGGCAGCCGGGGCGCCCTTTGGGCCATCGGTGTCCGCTCCAATGACTTGTTCGAGCCGCGGATCGACGCGAGCAGCCGCCGCTAACCGGGCGCCGGAGCGCGAGGCGCTACAGGCACCCATCAGCCCTACTGTTGGGCGCTCCGGCTGAACGATACGCTATGCCGCACGTGCTTGCCTCAAGAGACTTGGAGTATGCGAGACCCTTAGCTTCGCGAAGTACGCTTTGCCCAGCTCCTCGTCGTTTGGGTCGCCAGATCTTCCGGAGATCAGCAGAACCTCGAATCCCGCCCCATCTCGATCCGCGATCGCCAGGCCTCGGTTTCTCCCGCAGGCCGCCATCGCGGCACGCAGCAATACGGGCAAACGACCAAGCAGGACCGCGCGCTCGACTCCCCTCGCAGCAACCAGTACGTACACAAGATCCGGCTTGGAATCTGTCCAGAATGCGCCATACGCCATATTCTCGGCGCCGGCGTTCTTCTCCACCTTGTCCATCACCCCCACGAACTGGCGCCCCAAGGCACTTCGCTCTGCTAATCGAAGATCGCAGAGCTCCTCCTGCATGAGCAGGTAGCTGCGCCTATCATCGGGGGGATCAAACCGAGCAATAGTCTGGGCATCCAGCCCCTCAGAGAAGTCCTTGAGGCGTGCGGCAAGTGCGTCTGAAACGCACTCGACCATGCTCGCGAACTCATGTCGTGACTGTCCGGCGTCAAGCACGCTCCGCCACTCCGCGTCTCGCGCGGACCTGGATATCCGTGCGTGCGCGTGGCCGTCGCACCCGGCGAAAGACTCTGTGTTGAGCACGTAGTACCTATAGAGCAGCGCTTCATGACCAACCAGCCGTAGGCACCCGTCTGGAAGCGTCCTCCGGGCGTGGAAGTAACCGGCGATGTCTGGGAATGCCCGCAGCTCCTCAATGAGCTTTAGGAAGTCACTCACCGAGAGATACGTGACCGGAACGCCATCCAGTAGCAGCGGCAGCTCCTGCGGCAGCTCAACGGCCTCACCGAACACCTCGGTGAGGACCACAGCATGAGCGACACGGACTGAGCCTTGCTTGAAGTCGACCCGCCCTCGGCGCCAATGCTGACACCAGAATGGTTCACGGGCGATCGTTTTTAGCGCCCCTCTTGCTTGGTTTACGGCCTTTTCAGCATTCTTGATTGTCCACCGCCGCAGCTTGTCGCCGCCTCTCGATGATGGATCAGCTTGGCACTTCATTGACGCAAGGATGGCGTTGCCGCGCAACACAAGTAGAAAGTCGCAGACCTCCTTCTGTCTTCCTCTGGCGTCGGTCTCCGCTGCTTCGACGGCGGCGACCTTGCACGCTGGATCGGCCCCTCGGCGCCGTCCGCGTTGAGCGGGTCGCCAACGCCTCGCCCGCAGTAACCACAGGAGCGGCCCGTCGGCGCCGTCCGCGTTGCGCGGGTCGCGGGAGCCGACGAAGGAGAGGAGCGTGGCAGTGCCGGTCGGTCTTCGCATGATTAGGGGGGCGCGGGTCTCTGCGCCGGCCCCCCTCCGCCCACGAGTTCGCTTCAGCGCCGGTGCACACCCGCCTCTGACGGAACTGGAGCCAACACTCCGACGTGCCTGGCGCCCCTCGTGGCATAGGTTTCCAACCTGTGCGGCAACACCCCGGCGCGGTGGTCGGCGATACAGGTTGGAAACCTATGCCACAGGGCCCTTTCCACGAATCGCCTTCAGGGCGGGCACGCCTCAATACGCTCCCAGCACCACAAGCAAGTCCGTTCGCTCTCTGAGCGCCTCCAGCACCGGTCGGAACGCTTCCGACTCGGCGTCGGCTTCGAGGTCGACGTAGAAGAGGTACTCCCACGGGGTGCCGTGGATTGGGCGCGACTCCAGCTTGACCAGGTTGACGTTGTTCTGGGCGAACAGGCCGAGGACGTCGTGGAGGGCGCCGGGACGGTTGGGAGTTTGCAGGATGAGCGACGATTTGCGGCGGGGCTCCTTGCTCCAGGGGGCAGCGCCCACGACGGCGAAGCGGGTGTAGTTCCGCGGGTTCGCTTCGATGCCTTGCTGGAGGACCTCCAGCCCGTGGGCGGCGGCGGTCTCTCGGCTGGCGATGGCGGCGGCGGCGGGGTCGCCCTTCTCCTTGAGCTGCCGGACGGCTGTCACTTCGTCTTGGGTGGCGACCAGTTCCCACTGCTGGGCGGTCAGGAACTCCTGGCACTGGCGGAACACCTCCGGGTGCGACAACACGCGCCGGAGCTGCTCCAGCTTCGTGCCCGGGCGGCCGAGGAGGGCGTACTCGAGGCGCAGCAGGATCTCGCCGACGATCTTCAGGTCGAACGACAGCAGCAGGTCGTAGTTCTCGTGGACGCTGCCGGTGAGCGAGTTCTCCAGGGGGACGAGGCCGAACCGGGCGCGCCCCTCGGCGACGGCTTCGAACACCTGCCGGTACGAGCGCGCCGAGACGATGGCGACCTCGCTGCCGAAGTACTGGGTGCACGCCTTGTGGCTGAACGTGCCCGCCTCGCCGACCAGCGCCACGGGCAGCGAGGCGGCGGCTGCCGAGGGGGCGGCCTGCGCGACGGCGCGGGCCTTCTCCAAGTAGTCAAAGTCCAGTTGCTTGCCCACCACCGGGGCGATGACGTGCAGGTCACGCATGAGCTGGCCGAACTGCTCGGGGAACAGGCTCTGCGGCCCGTCGGATAGCGCCTTCTCCGGTTCGTTGTGCACCTCAATCTCGAGTCCATCGGCCCCGGCGGCGATGGCGGCGCGGGCCATCGGGGCGACCTTCTCGCGGATTCCGGTGGCGTGGGAGGGGTCGATGAGGATCGGCAGGTGGGTGAGCCGTTTCACCACCGGAATCGCCGACAGGTCGAGGGTGTTGCGGGTATACGGCTCGAAGGTGCGGATGCCGCGCTCGCAGAGGATCACTTGCCGGTTGCCCTCCGACAGGATGTACTCGGCCGACATCAGCCACTCCTCGATGGTGGCCGACAGACCGCGCTTGAGGAGCACCGGCTTGTCCAGCCGGCCGACGCACTTCAGCAGCTCGAAGTTCTGCATGTTGCGCGCGCCAATCTGCAGCACGTCGACATAGGCCAGCATCAATTCGGCCTGGTCGGGCGAGGTGATCTCAGAGACGGTGCGGAGCCCGGTCACTTCGCGCACTTCGGCAAGGATCCGCAATCCCTCCTCTTCCATGCCCTGGAACGAGTAAGGCGATGACCGCGGCTTGAAGGCACCGCCGCGAAACAGGACGGCGCCACACCGCTTCACTGCCTCGGCGATTGTCAGCGCCTGCTCGCGGCTCTCGATGGCGCACGGCCCCGCGATGACCACGAGGCGCCCTCCGCCGACGGGCACGTCGCCCACGTGCACAATGGTGTCTTCCGGGTGGTTGTCGCGCGCGGCCAGCTTGAACCCGACTGCGGAGGCCACGACCCGCTCGACGCCTGGCAGCGTGCCGAGGTGGCTCAGGTCCTGCCCGGGGCTCTCCTTGACCTCCCACACCTCGCGGTTGCCGACCTCAATCTCCTTGAGTGAGCAGCCATCGCGACGAAGGGCGCGGCGGGCTTCGGCTTTCTGTTCGTCGGTTGCGGCGGGGGTGAGGATCAGGATCACGGTGGGGCTCCTCTGAGGATGCGTGTCAGGTGTCACGTGCCCTGTGTCGTGTGGCGGGTGTCACGTATCGGGTGTGTTGCGGGCGTGTGCTCAGCGACCTATTTTAGCAGCATCGCCCGGCGACAGCGTTGGGCGACCGCCCTTGAGCCATCATCCCGGATGGCCGATAATCCAACAGGCTGGGGCGGATCACCCGTTCTGCATCCCGCGTCAACGCTGGAGTCTCCATGCGCCTCAACCTCAAACCCCATCACCTCCTCCTCGCACAGAAGCTCGTCGACAAAGCCCATGCCAATGGCGGTCTGGCGCCGCTGGACCTGGAGCGCTTCTGGGAAGACAACGCCCTCGCTCGCAGGGACCCGTTTGCGCGCGACTGCCCGCAAGTGCCGTTGGGTATCGGGATGGCGCCGGATTGCTTCTTCGCTGAGCTTGGGATCGACGAGAATGCCGAGACGCTCCACAAGCTGCACCGCGAGCCGGAGTGGAGCCGACGGCTGACGAAGCAGTACAACGACAGGGCGGAGGAGATTGTGGGGCGACGGCTGCTGAGCGAAGCCGGCCCCGCTGACCCGACCCGGCAATACCCGCCGGTGAAGGCGCTGCACGATATCTTCGAAGCCGTGAACGAGTGGCACACCGACTCGTGGTGGCTGAAGCAGGCGGCGCACAATGTGGACGAGTTGAGGGCGCTGCTGGATCGCGTCGAGGCGCGACTGGACAACCTCCGCGCCTTCCTGCTGCCGCCCAACTGGGACGAGGAGCGCCAGCGGCTCATGGCGCTGGGCGTCAAGCCCGGCCTCTACCGCGGGCAGCGGGGGCCGGTGACGCTTGCCGCGTCGATCTACGGCCCGGAGAACCTGCTGTTTCTGTTCTACGACAGCCCTGATCTCGTCGCGCGATTTCGGGACCTGATCCTGCGGGCCATGCTGGACCTCGGCACCATCCTGGATGAGGAAGCCGGCTACACCGCCGAGGCGGCGCCCCGCGGCTTCTCCTTCTGCGACGACAACTGCTGCCTGCTTTCGCCCGACATGTACGAGCTCTTCGGCTACCCGATCCTCAAAGGCCTGTTCGACCGCTACGCACCCGACCCCGGCAACACGCGCGGGCAGCATTCGGACTCCGCCATGGGTCACTTGCTGCCGCTCCTCGGGCGACTCAACCTGAGCTGGACCAACTTCGGCCCGACAGTCATGGTGGACCAGATCCGCCAGCACCTCCCCAACGCCGTCATCCACGGCCAGCTTGCGCCGTTCACCTTCAGCCGCAACGACGAAGTGGGCCTCGTCGCCGAGTTCCTGCGCGACTTCGACATGGCCCGCGAGAAGCGCGGCCTGCTGTTCGCCACCGCCGGCTCCATCAACAACGGTTCGCGGCTGACTGGGCTGCGGCTCATCATGGCGGCGATTCAGGAGTACGGGCGATACGAGCGCCTGTCGACGGACGATAGCGAACCCGCCGCCGCCGCCCGGTCGGGGCTCAGCTTGGACGACACGCTGAGGCCGATGACGCAGGCGTGACGACGCTGGGGAGGCTGTGGACGCTGAAGGCGGAACAGCGAACGGCCAACGTCGAACATCGAACACCCAATAGAGAACGCCCAACGCTCAACGCCTGAAGTGCGTTTCGGCAGCCTCCGTTGTGGGTCGGTGGAGACGCTATACTGTGAACTGCACCAGCAATGCGGAGGTGATGCTTTGATGGCTGACGGCGCGACCGCGACCTTCGACGAGGTTCTCGACACCGTTGAGTCCCTACCCCCTGACGACCAGCTTCTACTGGTTGACATCATTCGTCGGCGCCTGACAGACTACCGCCGTCGTAGACTGGTAGCCGAAGTCGCCGAGGCGGAAGCGGCATACGAACGCGGCGAGGTGCGCCGAGGGAGCATCGACGACCTGATGCGGGAACTGGACGCATGACACCACTCCTCTGGAGCGCAGCCTTCGTCCGCGCGCACAGAAGGACGGTTCGGCGCCACCCGGAGCTTCGCACGAAGGTTGCGGAGACACTTCGACGGCTCGCCGTGGACCCGTTCGACCCGCGCCTACACGCACACAAGCTGCGAGGAGACCTCGCAGGCAGATGGACCTGCACGGTGGACTACGACAACCGGGTCCTCTTCAAGTTCGTCGAGGACACTGAGACAGGGGACGAAGCCATCCTGCTACTCACGATGGGCACCCATGACGGGGTCTACTGAGCTCCCCTTCAGACCATGAGAACGCGTCGGCTTGGGGCGACACTACTGGTAGCGCTCACCGGCATTGCAGCCATTGCCTGCCTGTCGGCACCCGACGTCGCCGAAGACCGGACGGTCGGGAAGTTGGCCAGGCTGGGGATCGCCCAGCTCCTCGCCGACCGTCGCGAGGATGAAGCTTCGAGGCAGATCCTGGCGTTGGCGGGGCAACAGGTGGACGAGTGGACGGTTGCCTGGGCGCAGCGGGAGTTCGCCCACCTGGCGGTGTTGAACGGGACGGTCGAGGAGCGGCAGCGGGAATGGCGGGCGCGGTACGAGGCGACGCCGGGGGATCCGTTCTGCTTGGGGCTGATGGCTCAGCTCCTGTTCGCCTCGGAGCAGCCGGAGGCGGCGATCGAGATCATCGGAGCGCACGTGGCGCGGGAGAGGAACGCCGAATCGGCATGGCGCCTCGCGGCTGCGACCTACGAGTGCTTCGGAACGTACGACAGAGCGTTGGAGGTCTTCGCCGAGCTGCTCCGGATCGCCCCTCACAGCCCGGAGTACCTCGCCGCGCCTGACGGCTGGATGGCGGTAGTCGAGAACCGGCAGGCTGCGTGGCACGCCGTCGGGGCGAAGCTGGCGGCGGGGGGCGCCAACCCGTTCCTTCACTCGCTCGCCGGCGACTACGCACGGGAGCTGCGAGACTACCCCTCAGCCGTTCGGCACTACCGGGACGCGGTGGCGAAAGACGGCGGGGCGTACGCAAAGCTGCGGCTGGCGGAGGCGCTCAAGGCAGTCGCCGAGTGGGACCAGGCGGCGGCGCTGCACCGGCAGGTCGCCACGGCAGACGACGTCCCGATCAGCGCCTCCCAGCGGTCGCGGTCTGAGGCGACTCGACGGCTGGGCGAGTTGGAGGCCGGAGCCAAAGCTGACTATGTGAACGGCGTCTGGATTCGTCTGGGCAAGCGGATCGTCGGCAACGGTCTGGAGTTGGTTGAACGGCAGGACAGTGTGACCGCGGTCGAGGACGTCGGCGGCCGCGAGTGCCGCCGAACCGACGGCGTGCGCGGCGGCTACTTCCTCCGCTTCCGCGTAAACGACCGGTTCCTGTTCGAGGCGAGTCAGCCGGTGGTCCTGGAGTTCCACTACTTCGACGAGGCTTCCGGACAGGGGAAGTGCACGGTGTCCTACGACTCCACCGACCCGACCGGCAGTTGGATGCCTGTCCGTAACGGCCGCGACAAGGAGCCGGCGTGTTTCTACCGACAGAACTCAAGGCAATGGAAGACAGCGACCTTCCGCCTGCCCGATGCCCGTTTCGGCAACCGGCTCGACGACTACACCGACTTCCGCATTCGCAGCTTTGGCGACAACCGCACCGGCGGTGACCTGTGCGTGAGCGAAGTGCGGCTGCGGCTGGAGGGGGAGGTCGAGGCTCGGCAGGAGGCCCGGCCTCCCGCTAGGACGCGGGAGGTCCCGATCGCCGACCTCCCGAACGTGAAGCTCAGCCCGTACAACGTCCAAGACTGCCGCGCGGAACCGGTGACGGTCGGCGGAGAGCCCTGCCTTCGGTTCGACTACTACCTCCCGCACCTGCCTGTGGGCGACTACGCCTGGACGGAGCTTGTGGTCGACCAGCCGCTGGCGGCGCCGCCGCGTTCGGTCGGTGTGCGGATGGACCCGCGTGGGTCGCTGTGCGAGGCGGCCCTCCGGGTGGTGGACGCGACCGGCGAGACCTTCCAGATGAAGATCACCTACCAGATGCACGGCTACGGCTGGACGGTGGCCAGCCGGCCACTGACGTTCCTCGGCGCGTCGTGGGGCGGGAACGCAGACTCGAAGATCGACTACCCCGCGACACTGCACTCGCTCCTGATCGACACCTCGCGGCGAGGACGTGACTCAGTGTTGCTGAAGGACCTCGTCATCCAGGAGTAGCGCAATGAGTGAATCCAGAGAGGGACCGGATTGGGTGTGTGTGAACAGGCAGGCGCCCTGGCAGGCGCGCGATTCGCAAGGTGAGTTCGTCTACGACGACCACCTCTGGGTCCTCGGCGGCTGGTTCACGCCGGAGACGCCCAACCCGCGCGATGTCTGGAAGTCGCCTGATGGCAAACAGTGGACTTGCACTGTGGAGGTCGCCCCGTGGGAGCACAGCGACCTGTCGGCGTCGATGGTGTTCAGGGACAGAATGTGGTTCATGGGCGGGCGCAAGCTGCCCGGCGCCGAGAACAGCAACAAGGTCTGGTCGTCCACCGATGGCGCTGAGTGGACATTGGAGACTGACGACCCCGGCTGGTGCCCGCGGGTGGCGGCCTCCTTCGCCGTGTTCGGGGACCGGATGTGCATCCTCGGCGGCACCGAGAGCTTCTACGACCACAGTGACGCGATGGTCAAGAACGACGTCTGGTCGTCTGCCGACGGCAAGCAGTGGGAGCGAGCGACCGCCAACGCCGACTGGTCGAAGCGGGCGCACGCCCAGACCGTCGTCTTCGACGACAAGCTCTGGATCATGGGCGGCGGGCTGTGGCACCCGGAACACGTGGCCGCCAACGATGTCTGGTGCTCGGAGGATGGCGCGAACTGGACGCAGGTGACGGCCGCCGCCCCGTGGCCGCCGCGGCTGTGGTTCTCGTCGGTCGTCTACCGCGACCGGATGTGGGTCCTCGGCGGCTGGTCCAAAGAGAACGGCAACTTCGGCGACGTCTGGTACAGCAAGGACGGTGCGCACTGGACGGAGCTCAAGTCGGCCGTGGTCTGGAAGAACCGCCACGAACACTCGGCGTACGTCTTCAACGACAAGCTCTGGGTCGCCGGCGGCTATGCGGAGACGCTCAACAGCGAGGTGTGGACTCTGGAGATTCCCGAGGGGTGGCTCGGCGAGAAGTGACGCGGCAGGTCCGACATCGCCGAACGCCTACCGCAGTTCCAGGAACCCCGCGTTGTCGACCTGCCAGGTGGCGTGGTGGGTGCCCACCCACAGCACCCAGGCGGGTTCGGCTGACTTCCGCACGGTAAGGCTGAAGGCGAAGCGGCGCTGCTGCGATATACCCGCGAAGGTTGGGAACACACCGAAGTCCCGGTGCGACTTCGGCTCCGTCTGGGAGAATACCCTCTGTCCTACGTCTGCTGCACGCCTGCCGCGGAAGTTCCGCGAACTTCCACTTCGGAACACTCCTTTCGGGTCCTCAGTCCGGCATCAACGGCTGTCGGTTCATAGGCGCTGAGCACCTCCCTTCTGGAACTGCGGAGTTTCCGCGGCCGGAGCTTCGCCATCGGTGACGAACTGCCTGAGCCGAATGTGTCTGCACGGCATGGACGCCTCCCTTTGCGATGGACCTTGACAATACCTGCGCCGAGCCTGTTCGACCGCAACTATGATGCCTCAAGAATCGCTCATGCCGCCGTGGCGACACCACGTGGGACGGAAACCGTAGAGCGGCGGTGCCAGCCCGCTCGTTGTCGGTCGCACATTAGCAGCCGGCTGGCAGCCGGGCTGTACGTTGTCCGCCGGTATCCGCGGCCGGCGTAGGGATTGGGGCCGGGAACCGGTCCTGCCGCATCTCGTCCTTGCCCGCGCCTGACGTAAACTCGACCGGTCGCACGCAGGCGCGTATTCAGACACGAGATGGAGGCAAGACCATGAGGAAACGACTCGTACTTGGCACGGCCGGAGTCGCGCTGCTCGCGTTGACTGGCAGCGTCGCTCTGGCCCAGAACTGGCCCGGCTGTCCGTGGGGCGTCGGCCCCGGCGTCCGCCCCGGACTGACCGAGGACCAGCAGAAGAAGGTCGACGCGCTCCGCGTCGAGCACCAGCAGAAGAGGCAGGGCGACCTCGCGGCCCTGCGGCAGAAGAGCTTCGAGCTGCGCACACTGACAGCGGTCGCCGACCCCGACGCGGCGAAGAGTAAGGCCCTGCAGGAGGAGATCACTGCTCTGCAGGAGAAGCTGACCCAGGCGCGGCTCGAACACCAAACGGCCGTGCGCAACGTGCTGACCGAGGAGCAGAAAGCCGCCCTGGGCACCGCCGCGTGTCCGTACGGCGGCCCCGGCCTCGGGTTTGGACGAGGTCGCGGCGCCGGCCTGGGCTATGGCGCCGGCAGGGGCCCACGACGCGGCGGCTGGGGGCGCGGTTGGTGCCGGAACTGGTGACCCAACCGAGCCAGGAGCCAGAGCCCTGCATGACCCTCCCGGGGGGCGGCGGAACTGTTCCGCCGCCCCCCGATTGCTTGTTGGGGAACGGATTCCTCTGGCGGGCGCATGGCCTCCCGGTCGAGCGCGAAGAGCAGGCCCCGGTGGCGACTGCTTGAGATTGAGGTGATTGTCAGGATGAAACTCGGAATTGTCATTCACTCAGACGTGCCGGAGACGGTCTGGAACGCCTTCCGCCTCGGCAGCTTCGCGCTTCATCAAGGCGACCAGGCGAAGGTGTTCCTTCTGGCGCGCGGGGTGGAGTGCGAGTCGTTGGACACGGCGCAGTTCAAGGTGACCGAACAGATGCAGACGTTCGTCGACGCCGGTGGCGAGCTCCTCGCCTGCGGCACGTGCCTCAAGCTGCGGCAGTCAGCGGGCTCGGAACTGTGCCCGCCCTCCACGATGAAAGACCTTCACGACCTGGTGAAGGAGAGCGACCGGGTGGTGACGTTTTGAAGCCCGGGCTCCTTCCGCCTGGCGGCGAAGAGCTTCGTTTGCCGTACTCCGTCAGGCGGTGGTCGGGTCTGTCCGATCGGTCTGATCCGTCCGAGCTGACCGATGCACGACCCGCCTGCGGGGCGGAACCGCAAACCCGTCCCCTTGGAGGAAAGCACCCATGGAAAACGCCCTCTACAGCGCACTGCTCGCCCTGCACAACCTCGCCCTTGTGGGCTGCGTCGCCGGACCGTTCTACAGGGCGCGCATCGTGGCGGCCAGGGCGAAGTTCGAGAAGAAGATCATCTACCCCATGGACCGGCTGGAAGAGGAGGTGCTCACCAGCCAACCGGCCCTCTGCTGACTGATGATCATCCTGCTGTACGCGACCGGGATCGGGTTCCCGGTTGTGTATCTGCTGTTCCACGGCGAGCTCCGGGAGACGAGCACGGTTGCCGCCACCGCCTTCTGGGTCAAGCAGCTTCTCGTGTTGGGGCTGGTTGCCATCCAGTTCTACGGCACCTTCGTGCTCAACCCCAGATGCGATTGCCCGCCCTCGGCATCAACGGGAACACATGTGCTCGGCGAGGGTCTCCTGACCCCGCCGCTCCCCGGACCGACAGGTCTCCTCGAATCCCGTGGATTCGCAGCCCTTTGAGACCTTCCGGTCAAGCGTTTCGGGGCGGTCGGAGACCTGCCCCGAGCTAGATCAACGAAGCCGGCGGGAAGGCTTCCGCGCCGGCGCGCGCTGTGGGGTCCTCCGCGTCGTAGTTGGCGATCCAGCGCAACTGCGTACAGTGCAGCCAACGAATGGTGTTGATGACGAAGTCGCGGTGGACCGGATCGGAGACGCTGTCGGTCGCGTTCTGGCCGGGCTGGGTCTTCCAGAGCCCCCAGTCGTAGGCGGTCTCGCCCCCGACGTAGTTCGTCCGCCACAGCCCGGTGCGTTCGTTGAGTTCGCGAATCGGCTGCCCATGTGCCCACATCTGCTGGTAGTGCGCCCACGAGTCCCAGTACTCGCCGAAGCCGAAGCCCTGGAACTCGCTCCAGGCATGCCGCACCGAGACGAGCTTGTTCGGGAACGCTTCCTCGAACGCGGCGCCAGCAAACTGCTGCAGCTCCGCCGTCGGCGAGGGCGAGTGGTGCTCGCCCCACTTACCGAAGAGACCCAACTCGACGAAGGCAACGCGCGGGTCGTTGTCCCACGCCTCACCAAGCTTCTCGATGAACCGTGCCACCCGCTGCTGGAACTGCGGACTGGTGTAGTCATCGGTCTCCATGTCGGTGGGCCAGTACTTCTGGTCGGCGCCGCTCCAGTGGAGGTAGACACGGGGGATCACCTTGACGTTCTTCTCGGCGTAGCCCTTCCACTTGGCGTCACAGAACGCCCGGATCTTCTCGACGCTATCCGTCTCGACGCCCTCGAGCTCGTTCCACTTGATGTACTGGTGGGCCAGCGTCGCCCACTCGTGGTCGGTCCGCGCGTTGAGGGTGGTGAAGCCCTTCAGTGGATTGCGCAGGGCGCGTTCGTAGGGGCGGGGCGTGAGAGTGGCCATCGGTTCCTCGGCGTGGGCGCGTTGGCTCAGCGACGGGCGCGCAAGACCGACGGCCAGCGAGGTGCTCACGAAGCGTCTTCTGTTGGTCATGGGTGTGGGGCTCCTGCCAGAATGCGGATTTCGGAATGCGGAATGCGGGACGAAGGACCGTACACCGCGTTCTCATCTGGTGTGGTGCCCAGCCAGGCGGCGGGCATGAGTGGTTCCTTTGGAAACAGAGCTTCGGTAGCGCTTCGACTCACCCCCAGGGCAATCGCACGATGGGGGTATGCAGTTGACTCTCGTACACGCTATCTGTAGAGTAGTGGTTCATGGAGGACTATCCGAAGACGCTGCTGGATTTCGAGGCGCGGTTCTCGACGGACGCCGCTTGTCGTGAGTACCTCTCTCGGTTGCGGTGGCCCGAGGGCTTCCGCTGTCCGCGAGGTGAAGGCGCCCGCTCGGGGTCAACGAACCGCGGGCTGCCTCACTGTCTCCACTGCGACGTTCAGACCTCCGTGATCGCGGGCACGATCTTCCCGGATGCCAAGAAGCCGTTGCGGCTGTGGTTTCGCGCGAGGGGGTCTGTGACCAGCCAGAAGTACGGAGTGCGTGCGTTGGGGCGCCAACGCGTCCTGGGCTTGGGCAGTTCCCGTACGGCCTGGACGTGGCTGGATAAGCTGCGACGCGCCCTAATGCGGCCGGGGCGGGATCGCCTGTCGGGGACCGTGGAAGTGGACGAGACGCACCTCGGCGGGGAGAGGGAAACGCGGTCGCGGAGCCGCGGGCAAGGCACTGGTCGTGATCGCGGCGCAACTGGACGGAGGGCGAATCGGCCGCATCCGCCTGAAACAGGTTCCCGACGCCTCGGGAGCCAGTCTGGAGGGTGCCGTGCGGGCGGCTGTCGAGCCAGGAAGCACGATCTGCACCGAGGACTGGTCTGGCTACCGATTCCTCTCCACGGGCGGCTATACGCACCAAGTCGTCCGTGCCACGGCCAGTGTCGGTGAGGATCCCCTGCCGCAGGCCACCAAGTCGTCCTTTTGCGTCCTTGCCCCTGTTGGGGAACTCACGGGTGACGTGCCTACCGCAGCTCCAGGAAGCCCGCGTTGTCGACCTGCCACGTCGCGTGGTGCGTGCCCACCCACAGCACCCAGACCGGCTCGGCCGATTTGCGCACCGTGAGGCTGAAGGCGACGCGGGGATGCTTCGCGGGGTCGATGCCCAGTGAGGCGAACGGGATGCGCCACTCAGTCGTCCAGCGGCCTGCATCGACCACCTTGGCAGCATACTCCACGCCCCGCGCGGCGCGCTCCACGGCCTCCGGTGGCGCGCCGGCTTCATCGCTGCTGGCGAAGTGCCCGGAGGGGTAGCCGCGCAGGATCAGTAGCGGGTTGCCCTTCGCCGGGCTGCGGAAGGCCAGCTCCACGGCGTCGTCGCTGCCCCAGGTGTCGCCCCGGCGTAGCGGCTTGGCGGGGTCGACTTCGTTGTCGATAGCAACCAGCAGGTGCGTGCCGTCGTGGAACAGCCACGCATGGCTGGGTGGGCCCACCTTCTCTTCCTCCAGTCCCTGGGCGATCAGCATGGCGCCTTTGAGCTCAAGCCCGCCCCATTCCGCTGGCGCCAGGTCGCCGTCGAGGGTGACCTCCGCGGTCGCCTTCGCCACCGCGGACGTCGGCCCAGGGCGCTGGGCTGCGGGCTTGCCGCCGGTGGCGGTCTGCGGGTTGACCGGCGGGCGCACGGTGGTCTTCACCGGCCACGAGGCGCGTAGCTCGTCCTTGTAGAGCCCGCTCTTATCGACAGGGATCCGTTCGAAGCCCAGCTTCCACGCTGGCGAGTTGGGCTTGAGCCGGAAGTCCTCCTTCGCCGCATCGACGAACAACGGGTCCTCGCCGACCAGGTTGTTCTCCAGCTTCACCCCGGGACGCGCCTTGCCCTCGATCTCGTCCCAGCTTCCGCCCCAGCAGATGTTCCGCGTCACGAGATTGCCTCGTGGCTCGGCGTAGTTGCCCTCCAGGTAGGTGAGAAGCTGCGGGTACTTGCTTCGCCACGGCTCTTCCTTGTAGGGCATCTCCTCCAACCGCTGCTTCATGGTCAACACCGAAGCTGCGGCCCAGCCCATCATGCGGGCGTCCACGTGCAGGGCCGGTTTGCAGTCTACGAAGATGTTGTTGTCCACCACGTTGTCGTGCCCGCCGCCGATGAAGGCCGCCCGCGGCACTTTGTAGAACACGTTGCCGAACATGGTCGCCGAGCAGAACATGTCGTCGAGATAGACGCCGTTGCAGCCTCGGTCCTGAAAGCCGTAGACGTGGTGGAAGTAGTTGTAGCGGATCAGGTGGCCGCGCATGGTCGGGCTGTAGCCGGCATACATGATGCCGGCGTCGTTGGCGCCGTAGACGACGCTGTGGATCTCGTTGTACTCGAAGAGGAGGTCGTTGCCGCCCCACATGATGGCCATGTGCGGGCCGTCGTTGATGAGGTTGTGAGTGACGCGGTTGCCCACGCCGTGCACCTGCACCGCCGGCTTGCAGATAGGGTTCCAGCGGCCGTACCGGTAGAGATGGCAGTTGTCCACGTACAGCCCGGCGGGGGTCAGCGTCTTGCGGTCGCCGCCGGACACGGAGACGCAGCCGTCTGCCGTGTTGTATATGTCGCAACCGACGACGCCACTGTCCTTCCCGCTCAGCCCGATTCCCCAGGAGCCGGTGTTGCGGACCACGCAGCCGGCCACGCGGCAGTTCGTCACCTCGCTCAACGACAGCGCCGTTCCGCGGGTGCACTCGAAGGTCAGCCCGCGGAGCGTCACGTTCGCCGTCTGCTTCATCTGCACCAGCGTCGGGAGCACCGACACCAGCACGCGAGCCTTCTCCAGAGGCGACGGTGGCCAGAAGTACAGGAGGCCGCTGTCCCGATCCAGGTACCACTCACCGGGTTGGTCCAGCTCGGGCAGCAGATTGTAGGCGTAGTAGTGCATGCCCTTCCGGAAGCCGAACCCGTGCTGCGGCTTCGCTTCGAGGGTGAGGACCTTCTTCTCTGTGTCGAGCTGAGCGACTCTGAGCCGCTGGTCGGCCCAGTCCCAGAACCAGTATCCGTGCAGCATGACGTCCTTTTCGCCGACCCAGCGGCTGGGACGATCGCCCTCGTAGGAGAAGATGCCCTCTTCGCACCCCTTCGTACCGCGGACGTCCTTTGGCGTCGGCCCCAGCACTTCGGGGATCTTCACGAAGCCCTCGTTGGGCCACCGCGCCAGTGTCATGGGCTGGTCGGCGAAGAACACCTCCAGCCCGGGACTGGAAGCGCCCCACGACTGCCCGGCCTCCATCGCCCCCAAGTCGATCATCCCCTGCGCCTTGAGGTCGGCCTGCCACACCTTTCCCTGCGCGCCGGGATCCATCCGCTTGAGCACAGCCGGGTCGGTGACCGGCGTCCACGCCGTGATCGCCTTCCCACCCACGAGCCGCGCCGCCTCCCCCGGCCGTGACCGGTACGTGATCGGGCAGTCGGCAGTGCCGCTGTCGTCCGGACCCAACTCGAAGGTCTCGGCGCGCTCGTAGAGGCCGCCGCGCAACTGGACCTCAAGCCCTCCGGCGGGAAGCGCGCCGATCTCCTTGAGCTTCCGGATCGCGTCTCGCGCCCGTTCCAGCGTCGCGACCGGGCCGTCTGTCTTCGCGCGGTTGGGGGCCGGCGGCTTCCCGGACCAGGCGTCGCTGCCGTTGGCCGCTACGTAGAGCGCGCCACCCGCCGCCTTCGCGCTGGCCGGCTCCGCGGAAGCCGCGCCTGTCCAGAGGCAAGCAACCGCGAGCAGTAGTGCGGTGTCCGTCCATCCGACTCCGTTTGTTGGCATGACTTTGTTCCTCCCTGAAGCGGCGGCGAAGCCCCGCGCTCACCGCTCGCGTTGATCGTCGACTTCCTGGGCGATCCCCTCGAATGCGTTGGCTTCCAGCACCACGTCCTCAACGCGCGGCCCAAGCCGAATCCCCGTCTGCGTCAATGCGGAAGCCCGAGGCCTCCTCCACCGTCACGCGATTCCCGTACCAGTCGGTATCTTCCGTCAGCGGCACCGTCACCGAAGCGCACTTGCGCAGTACCGTTCCCCGTCCCTGACCGACGAGTCTCACTCCGCTCCGCAACCGCACCGAGTTGTGGAGCTGGTACGTGCCCTCGTGCAGCGCGACCGTGCGGCCCCCCCCCCGAGCCGCCACGTAGTCGATGGCAGCCTGGATCGCCAAGTCATCCAGGCCCTTGAAGGTGGTGCCTTCGGCGCCGACGGTTACTTCGAGTTGGGGGTGGTGCATTCGCGTCCTCCGGGATTGCGTTCGGTCATGCGGGCGGTGTAACTTCGTCGCCCGAATACAGAGTCCTTGGCCGACACGCTTCGCGGGGGTCTCGACCGGAGCCGTGCCACCAACGCCTTGCGTCGTCAGCATCCCGGCGAGAGCGTTCGGGCGGGGAAGGACATGCCAGCCTCCACCGCGAATTACGTGCGGCACCCGCGCCGAGACCGATACGCGGACGCGTCGGCGTGAGTCTTGGACGCGTCAGCGGCCCGCAGACAACGTGGCGCGCTTGAGGGATCGCCCCCGATGGACTGGCCGTGGCGGTGTAGAAACAGTACCGCGAGGCGTCGCGGTCGGTCTTCATGTGCCGAAACTGCCTTCCCCGGTCGGGGCTGGCGTGGGTCTGTCATGACAGGCGATTCTGCCGCTCCGGCACTGCAACAAGCCAGCGACTGCACGAATAACCCCCTACAATGGCGAATCCCGTGGTAGAATAACCCCTTATTCTGTCAGTTTCGGTGACGCTCTCAGGGGTATGACGCCATGGCCAACGCCACCGTGATGCGCCGCGATGCCCTCGGCTACCTGATCGAGTGGCAGCAGCGTGCCGACCGCAAGCCCTTGGTCATCCGCGGAGCGCGGCAGGTCGGCAAGACGTTCCTGGTGCAGCTCTTCGGGGAGCGGCACTTCGCCAATGTGGTCTACGTGAACTTCGAGCAGCGGGCCGAGTTGGGTGAGCTGTTCGCGTCCAAGTCGCCGCAGAAGATCCTGCCGCTGCTGGAGTTGCAGACCCACTCGACGGTGACGCCGGGACGCACGTTGCTGTTCCTCGACGAGGTGCAGGCTGCGCCGGACGTGCTACCGTGTCTGCGGTACTTCTACCCTGGGCACCGACGTCGTCCCGGTAGAAGTGAAAGCCGGCACCATCGGGCGCCTGCGCTCCCTGCAGCTCTTCATGGAGGAGAAGTCGAGCACGTTGGCCGTCCGGATAAACAGCGACCTCCCTTCCGTCGTCGAGGCGCCGATCGTGAACTCTCGCACCGGGCGGGAGAGCTATCGACTGCTGTCGTTGCCCTTCTGGCTGGTCGGGCAGGTTCGGCGGTTGGTGGGTGCCGAACTGGGGTGCTGAGCACCTCAGCGTGCTTCGCCCCGCGGGTGCCGATCCAGGCCCGCGAGCGCCCCTCGAGTTCCGCCGCCTCTGGGCGGCGCGCTACGGGGTGTTCGTGGGACGGTCGATCGACTATCCTCGAAGTGATCGGCTTCCCGCCCCTACCGACACCTGAGCCCACCCAATGCCCACCTACGAGTACCGTTGCCAGAAGTGCCAAGCCGTGCTGGAGATCGTCCAGCGTGCGGACGCGCTGCCGCGGACCGTCTGCGGTTCTGACTGCGTCGCCGAGGGCCGTCCCGGCGACGGCAAGCTGGTGAAGCTGATCTCGCGCGTGGCGGCCCACACCGGTCGGTCCGCCGGCGAGAAAACCCCTCCACCGGCAGTCGCACCTGCCGCCAAGGAGTGGCCCGGGCACGTCTGCGGGCACGGCTGCGGGCCCGGCTGTCGGCACGGGGGACAGGCGCCCCCGCCGGCTCCTTGCGTCGGCGAACGGGTGCGCCGGAAGTACGGGCTGGGGTAGCCGAGTGGCCGGCGCACCCAGGCACGATGCACGGAGCCCAACCATGTTTTGCTTTTCCGCCGTCGCTCTCTGTCTCCCGCTCCTCGCCTCCGGCGCTTCGGCGCTCGAAGAGCTGCTGGTCACCAAGCCCGACGCCTTCCGCCCGATCACCGTTGCCGATGGCCGGCCGCAGTTCGTCATCCCGCCCGAGTCGCGGCTGGCGCGCAACGAGCACCCGCGGTTCCTGCTGGTGAAGGAGGACTTGGAGACCCTCCGGCGGCGGCTGGCTGATCCGCGCGTCGCCACGGAGTTCGAGGCGCTGAAGCGGCAGTGCGACCCGGCGAAGCCCTGGGCATCGGAGTTCGGCGGGTGCAAGCACGCGCTGCTCTGGAAGCTGACGGGTGACCGGAAGTACCTCGACGCCATCCGCAACTCGCCGGAGTTCAGGCGGCCGACGTGGGTGTTCGGTTGGCCGGCGACGATGGACCTGCTCTGGGAGGACCTGACGCCCGACGAACGCAAAGAGCTGTCAGACTTGGTGGCGCAGTCGGTGGTTCGCGATGGCAGCCTCTACTGGCGACCGACGCTCCACTTGGTGTCCGTCTTCTACGAGGGCGGGACGGGACCCAACGACGCGGCGTTCCTCGTCCGGATGAAGCACGACTTCGACCAGACGCTCGTCGGCTGGACCGACAAGCTCAATAAGTGGGCGGCGGGTCGCGGCGGGTCGGACATGGGGCACGGCTACAACGGCGAGCACGCCTACTGGGAGCCATTTGCCGCAGCGATCTGCTGGGCGCATGCCACCGGCGAGGACTACCTGGGCCGCGCCGACTTCGCCAGGTACCAGAGCCCGTTCTACTGGTACCACCTCGTCCCGAAGCTGGAGCCGCTCTGCGTCGAGAAGATCGGCGTCACCCGCTGCGCCGACGATGCCGGCGCCGTCAGCGAGGGGCACTCGGGCGCGAACCACCTGCTCTTCCTCACGTTCACCCGCGAGAACGACGGGCTGGGACTGGCGTGGATGGACAAGTTCCGCACCCAGGAGCCGCCCTGGAACAGGGACCGGGAAGCCTTGGGGCGCGTGCTCTGGTGGGACCCCGACCAGCAGCCGCTCGACCCGACCACGCTTCCGCTCACCCGGTTGTTCCCGACCTCCGGGCATGTCGTCATGCGCAGCGACTGGACGGAAGACGCCACCTTCGCCACCTTTCGCTGCGGGCGCTTCGGCGAGATCGACGGCACGTGGGGCCGCAACAACGCCGACAACCTCAGCTTCACCATCCGGAAGCGCGGCCCGCTCGCCATCGACTCCGGTCCGGTGCACGGTCAGAATACGCAGGTGCTCAAGTTCTTGGGGGAGGGATCGGACGCTGGGGTCCCCGCCATCGGGAACTACGGCCGCCAGACGATCGCCCACAACTCGATCACCATTGGCGAGGGCGAGTACCAGCACCGGGACTGGCAGGGCAAGCCCACCTACAACATCGTCCGCCGGGGCGGGCAGTCGGTGCCGCCGGCGACCGACTGGTGGAGGAAATGGGGCTTCCCCGGGCCGCAGGAGTTCGTGCAGCACGACTTCAGACAGGGGCGGATCGTCGCGTACCGCACCCACCCGCTCTACGACTACGCCCTCGGCGACGCCCGTTTCAGCTACCCGCTGGGCGGCATGGAGGAGATCACCCGCCAGTTCCTCTACCTGAAGCCGGATGCGTTCGTCATCTACGATCGCGTGGTCGTGGTTGACCCGGCACAGCAGCCGTGTTGGTTGCTTCACTCCCTGCGCGAGCCGAAGGCGTCAGGCGCCGAGCGGGCGCTCACGCCCGAGGAGATCGGCCTGCAGTTTCTCTGGGACGGCAAGGAGAAAACGCCTCACCCCCAGCCGGGCGGGCACTTCGCGATGGGCGGCGATACCTTCCTCGTCCAGTCCGGTTCGCCGGGCAAGCCCGGCGAGGACTGGCTTGCCGCTCGAACGCTCCTGCCTGCCGACGCGGACGCCGAGCGCAAGAAGGTCGGCGGCAAGGGACACGACTTCGAAGTGGCCGGCGTGCAGTACGGGCTGTCTGACGAGGGTTACGGGATGGCTGACGGCGCCTACGCCGTGAACAGCACCATCGGCGTGCTTGGCTGGCGCGTCGAGCTGCGGCACAAGCAACCGAGCAAGGTAGTGGAGTTCCTGCACGTGCTCCAGGTCGGCGCCGACCCCGGCGTCGCCTCGGCGCTCGGCAAGGCGACCCTGACCAGCTCCGCCGACACCCACACCTTGCGGCTCGCCCAAGGAGCGCGGAGCTACGCCATCACGCTCCGCCGCACGGGTGCCCGCGGCGGGTCTATCCAAGTCGGGCAGGTCGAGATGGCGCTGCCCGAGGCGGTCGAGGATCACTGGCGGTACTACCGAGACGACCCGAACTACCGGACCTGGGTGACCGACCCGCGGTACCAAGTGGTCATCCAGCCGACGGAGGCGGACCGGAAAGCAGCGGAGTAGTCGCGCTGCGCCGCCTCGCCGCCAACCTCACTCGAACGCCACCATTGCCGAAGCGAACGTCGCGCCTATCTTGCCGCCGGTGACGGTCGCCTTGAACACCGCCGGGTACCCCTGTCGCCCCACGTCGTAGCCTTGGCCGCCAGGCCAAGGGCGACAGGTTTGGCAACCTGTCCCACGGGTGTTAGAATGCACGCGCTCCCAGTTGAGACTGGAACCGGTTGCATTCCCAACTGCATACGCATCCATTCCGGATTGCATAGTAGTGCACTTCCCCCTCACCCGCGCACGCGCTTACCGGCACACCCGCTCAAGCAGCCCGCTGAAACTCCACCTGGTCCAAGGCATCCTGGATCTGCCGCGCGATGCGGATGTACACGTCCGCCTCCTTGGGCACACGGCTCAGCTCTTCCTCCGTTGCCTCGCCCGTCTCGCCGGTGACGCTCAGGAGAAAACTGGCGAGGCCGTCCAGGCGCACGGAGTCGGACGCACACAGCGCCTGCTCGATCTCGGCTCGCAGCGCGTGCAGGACGGCCAACACGTCGGTCTCCGACAGGCTCGTCCGGCTGGCGATCCGCCGCGCCAACTCCTCTGTGTCCACCTGGGATCGCTGCACCCATTGCACATCCCAGAGCTTGGGCGCATCAGGATCGCCCACCTTGCTGCTACGCTGTACGCCGTGCCAGAGAATGGCCATTACTGTACCTCCTTGGAGGCCCCTGACAATCTGCAATCTGACCTCTGCAATCTGCAATCACCAATGGCGGATGGCGTTGCCCGCCTTCGCGCAGTCGAAGTCAGGATCGCGCTCCTGGTTGTGGCAACTCCGACAGAGATCCTCGGGCACCCTGCGGAGAATCTGCTCCTTCCGGCTGGACAGCGCACTCCGAACAGTGGCGGCGAGCATGCACTCCACGCGTGGCAAAGCCGAGACCTTGCTTCGGGCTGAACAGCTCACTTCCCCTTGTCGCCTCCCGCCTGCACGTGTGGCACGGAAGCTCGGCCGGAGGTGACTCCCATCTTGAGGGCTGGCAAGAATTCGTCCAGGAACGTGGTGTTCAGCCGGAACACCACGAATCCGTGGGCCTCGGCCTGGCGGCTTACCTCGATCTGGTCCACGAGTTGTAGCGGTCCCTCGAATTGGGCCGCGTGGGAGAACGCGCCGATGCCACAGTAGGCCGGGATCTCGTTGCCCGCCTCTCGCACTTGGTTCTCCACCAACGTCTTGAAGTAGCTCACGGACGGCGTGAAGTTGAGGCACAGATGAGAGTCCACGAGCCGCCCGCCAATCCAAGCCGAAGCATCCTGGCCGACCTTGTTACGCGCATCCGGCCAGCCAAACGTAGCCACAGACAGGAGCGGAACGGGCTGCTGCTCTGTGAGTTCAGCAAGGGCGGAGCGGATCGCCGCAAGGAGAGCTGTAAGGTTGTCGCAGCGCCACTGCCGAAAGGCGTCGTAGTGCTCCCCGCCTGGCTGAACTGACTTGGGCCAGCCGTCCTGCGGCAGTTTCGTCTCTTCGACGAACTTGCGCTCACAGTGCGGGCAATAACAGAACTCCTGACCGGCCGCGAACGGGTAGCGGAAGTAGTCAAGCATTATCCCCGCCGGCCGGGAACATCTCGCCAACTCAACCACAGAGTCAACCACCAGCTTCCGGTTCTGTGGCTCACTGGGGCACGCCATCTGCTGCGCTCCCGGCTCCACTCCAGTGATGATCCTGCGCTGCGTGCGGAGCTCTTCAAGGACACGTGGTGGCGCGTCGTTCACGTTCAGGGCATTGAACCACAGATGCACCGCAATCCCGTGTTCGCGCCCCGCCTTGAGGCAGTCCCCCACAGGATCCTCACCCAACTGCACGCGCGCCTCCATCGGCAGCAACTGACTCCGGTAGAAAACGCGCCCCAGACTGCCAGCATACACGAAGGCGGCATTGAGCCCGCCCTCCTCCAATCGGCTCATCACCGCCTCCCAACTCGGTGCCACGTAGGGTTGCGGGACGAACACACCTCGCATCTCCACCGACTTCGAGCGGTAGGGCGAGCAGCGGACCAGCTCGAGTTGCCGCAACGCCTCCATCCAGAGGGAGTGCGCTTTCGCCGGGTCGGTCGCAGCGCACTCTACTGCCGACTGTCGTGCTTGATTGGCCCGCTCCTGGCAATCCGCAGCCCGCGTGGGGTCTCCGGCGGCCACTGCGTCGATCTCCCGCGCGGCCGCAGTGGCGCGGGCTTCCAGCACTCGGTTTGCCCCCGTCCAAACGCCGCCGTCAAAGTGACCCAACAGAGCGGCAAGAAACCGGGCTTTCCCACTGACGTCGTGCGCTGTCAGGACATGGTTCGTGAATGTCCCGTGCTCCGACAAGAACACTGCGTCGAAGCCCGACGGTTGGCCCCGTGAGTCTTCCCACCGGCCAATGCACGCGGCGCCATCGCTCGTGGTCTCGAAGATGTTCCACGAGTCCTGAACGACCCGCGCAGGCAACCCGGGTAGGGATTCCGCCTTCTGGAACGCGATCGAATGGAACCGCTGCTCGTGGTCATCAGGTATGAACCGACCCAGCCTCACACCCAGGGCGGACGCCAGGCGAGGCGGGACACGATAGAAGGCGCACAAGATGCCGCCCTTCTCCACGAAGTCCAGCAAGAGCGCTTCCGTATCAGGCTTCATCTGGGCCCCATAGGACACGATGACAACACGCCTCTGATCGAGCCCGCCGGCCTCTTGAGCAAGCTTCGACTCCTCCTGCACGGCGTGTTCCACTCCTGCACGCGACAGCGCGGAACTGATGGCTTGCTGGAAGGGCCCACGGTCGCCGTAGCCTCGCAGCACGAGAACCGGCAGACCGCCGTCCCTCAGCGGCTCTGGTTCAGCACGGGCACACCTCGAGGAGAACAGAACAGCCCTGCCCAAGAGGGCGCAGAGGAGGCTGAGCAACACGGAAACGAGCGCGATTCTCTCCCCCCTCACCTGGTCGCTCCTCCCTCCGAACTCCATGGGGCCTCCCCATTCAGGTAGCTGCGGGCGGTATCCCACCGTCCCATTGCTTCGTAGACAGTCCACTGCGCCTCGGCCTCGGCGTACCTCTGCATCGCCTCCAAACAGCGTGCTTTCACCCCCGATGCTCGCCGAACCAGAGAGGCATAGACTCTCTCGGGTTCCTTCCGGAACTGCTCGCGAGCATACGTGATTGCGCGGTCAGCCGCAGCGAGCGCCGCCGGCTTGTCACTCGCACGAAGCTGGTGCTCGGCAACGCGGCACAGCGCTTCAGCCTTGGTTGCCGGGCTCTCGATGCCCGCTTTGAGCGCCTCCTGGGTGCGCTCCAGTGCGGTACGCGCGTCCCCCAGTACCCCAGCGTAGAAACCGACATCAAGCGTCGCGACTTCTCGCACTCGCTGGATGTCCCCATACTCCCGCAATGCTTGCTCCATTTGCGCCTTCGCGGCTTCGGTTCTCCCCTGCCCCGCCAACGAGTAAGCAATGTGCAGCATGGCTCGACCAACGAACTCCCGCGGGTAGGCGGGCGCTTCCAGGAGCAGCCTCAGTGCCCGTTCCGAATACTCCGGCCGACACGTGTTCTCGAAAAGACGCGCTACCTTCAACGCCGCCTGGCCCGCCAGCGAAGTGGGGCCGTCCCACCGATAGTATTCGGCAAATGCCTCCCACGCCTCCTTCTCTCTGCCCTCGCGCAACAGCGCCATGACCAAGCACTCGATAGACTTCGCCCGCACGCCGAAGTCCGGATCCGACATCAGATTGGAGAGGATCTCACACACACGGTCACCGCTGGCGAAGTCAGTGAGCACACGATCCCAGACGGATTGCGCTGGGGGGACGCCTTCCGTGAGCGCCCTCGTCAACCGTGCCATTGAGGTCGTGACAAACTCGATCTCGCCGTAGCGAGCCGTGGCCTTCTCGGCGACGCTGGAGGCGAACTCGGTGTCGCCCAGGCGGAACGCAGACCACGCCATTAGCACCGACGAGCGCCCGCGCAGAGCAGCGCTGAGGTGGTCAAGCTCGTTGACAGCGGCGGCAATGTCCTTGGTCTCAGCCCAGTAACCGTGGTGCAACAGCAAGCCGCCAGCGCGCAGCAGCAAACGGGCGCGCGCCTCATTCTCCGCGGGTCCGAGGGGAGGCTGAGTCTGATCGACTCGTGGTCCCACAGCGTGCTCGCGCGTTGGCTGATCGGTGACCCTAGAGTAGGAGTCGAGCCAGCGCCGCACAACGCCCACCAACAGAGTCCGCTCCAGACAAGGCTCGCGATCCATGATTGCTTCCCATGCCACCATCGCGCCCGCATAGTCCCGCCTGTCGATGAGCTGGAGACCTTCGTCAACCAGCGCGGGGATGTCTCGACCCTCTTGCGCCGATGAACCGGCCGCTGCAAGGCTTAGCAGTACCCAGAGCAGCCGCTTCCGCCCTGCCGGAATCGCGTTGCTGCGAAGCGCGGACTTCATTTCCGAGGTCCTTCGCCCGCTCTACTCTCCGGGAGGGCCTCTGCGAGCGCCTTCACGTAGCTCATCGTTGTGTGCTGATGAAGCATGGTGAAGCGCACCGTGGCCGTTCTCCCTCTCCACCGCTGATAGTTTGCCACCACCGCCAATGCCGTTTCAGGCAGATATCCGCTGCTGAAGACAGCCTGCCGCGTCATGAATTGCTCGCAGTACCACGCGATTTGGGCACCCGGGGTCGTCAGTACGACACCACGCTCGCGCGTTGTCTTCTCAATCTCCTGCGGCGGCACCAGTTGCCGGTGTAGGATCTGCTGTTCCGCCAGATAGGACATCGCAACGACTACTTCGTGAAGGACGGTCAGTACCCGCCTCAGGAAGCTCGCGGACCCCCTAAGCTCAGCCATCTGCAGCAGGAGGTATGCTTCGATGCTGAGCCCGTATTCCGGCTCTGAACCCTTGTCATAGGTCGTTCTCGTGACTACCTCGTTGTCCAGATGGCTCCCGGGGGCAAACCGGCGCGCAAACGCCATCTGGGAGGCAAGAACATACTCGGCGAGCCCCTCAAGATTGTGGTCCGAGACCTTGGCGTACTCAAGAAGCGGTCTCATGAAGGGCTTGTTCCTGCGCAAGTGCGATTCCATCGCTCCGCCTGACCCGAAACCCATGTCATCGTCATCCCAAGCAGCAGCCTTCAGGCGGTTGAGCGCGGCTTCTATCTCGGGAGGTAGCGCCACGCCCCCCGGAGCGGTCTGGGCGCAGGAACACGCCAACGCCAGCGCCACCACCAGGGATGCCCCCAACAGGTCATTCGTCCAACCTTGCCGGTTCATAGTCATTGTGAAGCCGCCGCAGGTGATTCCCTCGGTCTGCCCTCGGAACGGAATCCCGTTGCCGCGAAGCGGGCGCTTCATTTGCCTCGTCCTTCGCCCGCTTCACTCTCCGGGAGGGCCTCTGCGAGTGCCTTCACGTAGCTCATGATTGTGTGCTGATGAAGTACCGGCAGCAAACCGGCCGGGGCGGCCCTGGCCACCGCGCCGCTTCGCCAGCGCTGGTAGTTTGCGATGACGGCCAATGCCGTCTCAGGCAGATATCCGCTGCTGAAGACAGCCTGGCGCGTCATGAATTGCTCGCAGTACCATACGACTTGGTCACCCATCGACGTCGGCAGCATCCCGCCGTGCCCGCGCTTCTGCCTCTCAATCTCCTCCGGGGACACCAGTTGCCGGTGTAGAATGCGCTGCTCCGACAGATAGGACATCGCGAGCACTACTTCGTGAAGGACGGTCAGTACCCGCCTGAGGAAGCTCGCGGACCTCCTGAGCTCAGCCATCTGCAGCAGGAGGTATGCTTCGATGGTGAGCCCGTATTCCGGTGCTGTACCCCTGTCATAGGTCGTTCTCGCAACTACCTCGTCGTCCAGATGGCTCCCGGGCGCAAACCGGCGCGCAAACGCCTCCTGGGACGCAAGAACATACTCGGCGAGCATCTCAGGATTGTCGTCCGAGACTTTGGCGTACTCGAGAAGCGGTCTCATGAACGGCTTGTTCGTGCGCAAGTACGATTCCATCGACCCGCCTGACAGGAAACCGGGGCTATCCGAAGCCGCATCCTTGAGGCGGTCTAGCGCAGCTTCTATCTCGGGAGGTAGCGCCACGCCCCCCGGGGCCGTCTGGGCGCAGGAACACGCCAGCGCCACCACCAGGGATGGCGCAAACGGCACGTTCATCCAGCGTCGCGGGCTCATGGTGGGGCCGTCGCCTCCATTCATCATCTTCTCCGTCCACGCGATAGGCAGTCAAGGCTTAGGCTTCCAAATGGAGTCGGGATCTCCAATGTGTCCATAGTTCTCGCTATCGGACGTCTTGTACTTGCCGTGCCCGCCCCACTTGGCCTTGACCATCTTGGCAGCATCCGCGGGTTGGCCCGTGGGGGAGAGGAGCTCATAGATGATCGAGGTGTGGTCATTATTGCCGTAGCGGCACACGTGACCCTCACAGTAGGGATCTGCTTCGGTGCCCGCCACCGCGACGAAGTCGTCGGCTATGTCGTCACGGAACCCATCAGGTGTGTCTCCGTAGGCGAGGAAGATCCACACATCTTGCCTGCGGTACAGCGCGTAGGCGTGGCAGTTGTAATCAGTCGTGGGCATGTCGAGTGTCCCGATTATGCCGTAGTTCGCACATATGTAGCGCTCTGCGTCCAACTGTTCCTCACTGGTGAAGTCCTCCAAGAAATGGGCATGCACCAACTTGGTCTGGCTGTGACCTGTCTTCGCACACCAAGGTTGGCCGTTGTAGCAGGTGTCGTCCGCCGGATTGTAGTAGATGGTGTACGTCTTCGACACCGGGTACTCGGTGCCGTCAGTTCTCCGGCACAGGAACTCCATCTCTCTTGTTATCCCCTCAGCGTGCAAAGCCGTAACTGGAACCACACACGGCATCAAGAAAGTGACAAGCACCGCATTCGCATTCATTCTTCTCATCTGAGCATCCATCCTCTCGATTCGTGCTACGGCAGCAGCTTCGAGGCCACGTGGCCCGTGGGCAAATTCTCGCCCAACTTCTCGACGACTTGGTTGGCCAGGTCGGCGGCTTCGGCCCGCTCGCCGTCGCGCCACATCTTCGCCTGGATGACGTACTTGGCGCAGACGGCCCAGTAGTAGGGGACGTCCTCGAACTCCTTCAGCGCCGCCTCGCAGATCGGCACCGTCTGGTCGCGTTCCTTGAGATCCCGCAGCAGAATGCGGTCGACCAGGTTGGCAAGCGCTTTCTCTGCGAGAAAGAGCTGGCATCCGGCCGTGGCGTCGGGGTGGGCGCGCAGGAACCCTTCGCAGGCGGTGATGGCGTCGCGGAACTGGCCTTGCTTGCGGAGCGCCTCGGCCTGGCGCTCGGCCTCGCGCCCTACGGGCGCGCACTGCCAGTCAGCGCGGGCAGCGGGCGGCTGCTGGGACCAGCAAGCGGGCGCTGAGAGCGCGAACAGGGCAACGCAGAGACGCGGAGACGCGGAGAAGGGCGTGTGAGGGGATTTGCCGTTGCGTCGCGGTCGTGGCAGAAGGGCAGCCTGGCGCAGCAACGACTCTGGACGGGCGCTTGGCACGCCGTTCCGGCGGGCGCGCCCACAAGGCGCGCGGAGATGATGCGTTGGTCCGTCCTGTTGCAGCCACAGACGGTGCTCCCGGCAGATCCGCGCAAACCCCCGTGGGTTTGACTGCGCAAGCTCGCTACCAATCCGCTCTGCCGCCACTCCGCCGAGCTTGCTGGGTCCTGTCATTCGCCCGGTCGATACGCCCGACCGGGATTAGAGACGCATCATACACTGGGAGGGGGGGGCGTTGTCAATACTCCGGAGAAATTGGTGACGGGGAGAGGGGGTGAAGGAGTGAAGGGGGGACGGCTGGTCCTCCTCTCGGGAGCCACACAGCCATCGCGCCGGGCGTGCGGCTCTC
>Ga0210044_10000363_pt1 | contig 68020 bp, 63 predicted proteins | sample CryGey13umfilter_2_FD_183959 | JGI IMG/M metagenome (GOLD analysis project Ga0210044, IMG submission 183959) | Groundwater microbial communities from aquifer in Utah, USA - Crystal Geyser 4/9/14 3 um filter (SPAdes) (version 2) | ecosystem: Environmental > Aquatic > Deep subsurface >... | reverse complement strand
TCTTTAGAAACCTGACTACCCGCAAGATGACTTTGCCACTCGCTTACGATGGACCCACCTGCAAGGCGTTACCAGCGCGGTTGTTGCCACACCCCGGTGCCGATATGTAGCGTCTGTGATCTTGGTGAAGAAAGGGGAGCAGAAGAAGACATGTTGGAACTATTTTGGAAGAAAACGGGTGCCGAACAAAATGCACGTTCATTCCGGCTGAAATCCAGCAGTTTCGGGTCGGCGGTTACAGCATGCTCGATGAATGGCTGACTGTACTCACATGGCTGCGACACCGACTCAGGGCTATCCAAGTCAAGCATTGGAAGCGAGGAAAAACCATCTTGCGTGAACTGCTCGCCTTGGGCGCCAGCGTGGATGTGGCCGCCCAAGTGGCAGGAAACGCCAAACGATGGTGGCACAACAGCGCCATGTTGCTCAATATGGTGTTGCCGATTGCCTACTTTGATGCGCTGGGTGTGCCCCGACTCTCGTGACCTCATCTTCTCGAACCGTTCGGTGCAGACCCGCATGCCGGTTGGTGTGGCAGGGGCGCAGTCGATAAAGGCTGCCCCCTATGCCGATTGGAGTCGCTCTCCCAAATCCACCTCAGTTCATACTCGCCTGGAGTTTGCTACCTAATTAGTGTAAACGTAGCTTACAAATCCTGACAATCGGGTGAAAATGCAGCGTTTAAAGTAGAAGTTTGGAGTGTGTTTTATGACAGATCGCATTTGGCTCAAAAGCTATCCCCCGGGTGTTGCTGCAGATATTGATGTGAACCAATACGCCTCCATGGTGGACATGATGGAGGAAAGCTTCCGGAAGTTCGCCGATCGCCCTGCAATCAGTTTCATGGGCAAGGAATTTACTTACAAGCAGGTGGATGAAATGAGCCAAACCTTTGGCGTCTTTTTGCAAAGTCTTGGCTTAGTCAAGGGTGACCGGGTCGCCGTCATGATGCCAAATGTGCTGCAGTACCCGATCGCCGTGGCGGGTATCTTTCGGGCGGGTTATACGCTGGTCAATGTCAATCCGCTGTACACAGCGCGCGAGTTGGAGCACCAGCTCAAGGACGCAGGTGCCAAGGCCATCGTGATTTTGGAAAACTTCGCTGGCACCCTGGAAAAGTCTCTGGCTGCCACTCCGGTCAAGCACATTGTGTTGTGCGCTTTGGGTGATCAGTTGGGCTTGCTCAAAGGTGCGCTGGTGAATTATGTGGTGCGCAATGTCAAGAAGATGGTGCCCGCGTTCAACCTGCCCAGCGCGGTGCGCTTCAATGCGGCCATTGCCAAGGCAAGCAGTGGCAGTCTGAAGAAAGCGGTGATCAAGCCTGACGACGTAGCAGTGTTGCAGTACACCGGCGGCACTACCGGTGTCTCCAAAGGTGCGGTGCTATTGCAGCGCAATCTGGTGGCCAACCTGCTGCAAACCGATGATTGGTTCAGGCCGGCACTACAAAAAATTCCGGCGGGCGAGCAGATGAATGTGGTCTGTGCCTTGCCGCTGTACCACATCTTTGCTTTTACGGTGGGCATGATGCTGTCGCTGCGCGCCGGCGGCAAACTGATCTTGATCCCTAATCCACGGGATTTCCCGGCTGTGCTGGCCGAGTTGGCCAAGCACAAGATTCATTTCTTCCCGGCAGTCAATACTCTGTTCAACGGTCTGGCCAACCACCCTGACTTTAGCAAGGTGAACTGGAGCCACCTGCTGGTATCGGCTGGCGGCGGTACGGCTGTGCAAAGCGCCGTGGCCAAGCTCTGGCTGGAGAAAACAGGCTGCACCATCACCGAAGGCTACGGCCTGAGCGAGACCTCGCCGATTGCCACGGCCAATCCGGTGGTGGGTGCCGAATATTCCGGCTCGATCGGCCTGCCGGTGCCGAGCACCTGGATCAAGTTGCTCGACGACGATGGCAACGACGTGCCCATGGGGCAGCCGGGCGAGATTGCCATCAAGGGGCCTCAGGTGATGGCCGGCTACTGGCAGCGTCCCGACGAAACCGCCAAGGCCATGACGGCGGACGGCTACTTCAAGACCGGTGACATCGGCGTGATGGACGAGCGTGGTTACTTCAAAATTGTCGATCGCAAGAAAGACATGATTCTTGTCAGCGGCTTCAATGTCTATCCGACCGAACTCGAAGACGTGGTGTCTCAAATGGAGGGCATTCTGGAGTGCGCCGGCGTGGGTGTGCCCGACGCCAAGACAGGTGAAGCGGTCAAACTCGTGATCGTCAAAAAAGACCCGGCTGTGACCGAAGCACAGGTGCGTGCCTTCTGCAAGGAAAACCTGACCGGCTACAAGCAGCCCAAGGTGATCGAGTTCCGCACCGAACTGCCCAAAACTCCAGTGGGCAAAATCTTGCGGCGCGAATTGCGTGACAAATAACAGTATGCCCGGGAGGCGCGCTTGACACTGGCCATCATGAGCGCGCTGCTCGATGAGCAGCGGGGCCTGCTCGACCAACTGGTCAGTCCGCGTCGTGTCAAACGTGCTGGGCGCACGTTCTGGTGCGGGAAGTGGGGCGGCCATGACGTTGTGCTGGTGTTGAGTAAAGTGGGCAAGGTGGCGGCGGCCACCACCACTGCCACCCTGATTGAGGCTTTTGACGTCAAGCGCGTGGTCTTTACCGGCGTGGCGGGCGGCATCGGTGCAGGGGTCAAGGTGGGCGACGTGGTGGTGGCGCGTGACTTTGTTCAGCACGACATGAACTCAAGCCCCTTGTTTGCGCGCTATGAGATTCCCCTGTACGGCTGTGCCACGCTGGCTTGCGACGTTGACTTGACGGCTATCCTGCTGCAGGCTGTGCACGCCGGATTGGCCGGGGTGGGTGCGCATTTTCATCACGCGCAGTTGCTTGACTCACCCCGTGTGCACAGTGGGCTGATTGCGAGCGGAGACCGCTTTGTGTCGAGCGCTGAAGAGGCCGCGGGCGTGTTGCAAGGGCTCAATGCCGCAGGCTTTTCGGCCTTGGCTGTTGAAATGGAAGGTGCTGCCGTGGCGCAAGTGTGTCACGACTATGGCGTGCCGTTTGCAGCCATGCGCACCATTTCTGACCGCGCAGATGCTCAGGCGCATGTGGATTTTTCAGCTTTTGTGAACCAAGTGGCCAGCCCTTACGCGCTGGCGGTGATTCGCCAATTCATCCAACTGCTTCCTGGAAAATAGCGTTCCAGCATCGTCTGACGCTACGCCGCGCGTCTTCTCACTTTAACCAGCCGCGTTTCCTGAAGTACCACATCGGCAGCAGGGCGCTGGCGAGCATCAGCCCCAGTGCGAAGGGGTAGCCAAGCGTCCATTCAAGTTCCGGCATGAACCTGAAATTCATGCCGTACAGGCTGGCGATCATGGTGGGTGGCAACAGTGCCACGCTGGCCACCGAGAAAAGCTTAATGATCTTGTTCTGGTTGATGTTGATGAAACCGACCGTAGCGTCCATCAAAAAGTTGATCTTGTCAAACAAAAAAGCGGTGTGCGAGTCGAGCGAGTCGATGTCACGCAAAATTTGCCGAGCATCTTCAAACTGCTCGCCATTGAGCATCTTACTGCGCATCATGAAGCTCACCGCGCGCCGGGTGTCCATGGCATTGCGCCGGATGCGCCCGTTCATGTCCTCGTGGCGCGCAATGGCGGCCAGCACTTCACTGGCCAGTAGGTCAGTCACATCACCCGATAGAACCTTGGCACTGGCTTTTTCAAGTTCGTCGTAAATTTCTTCGAGCGTGTCGGCAGAGTATTCGGCATCAGCGTCGAACAGCTTGAGCAGCACCTCTTTGGCATCCTCGATCAGGCCGGGGGCGCGCCGGGCGCGCATGCGCAGCAACCGGAACACAGGCACGTCTTCGTCGTGGATGGAAAACAGCACGCCCTTGCTTTTGAGCTCGGTGTTTTCCAGGTTCAGGATAAAAGCGACGCGCACGGTGTGCGGATCGTCCTCGTCGGCCACCAGAAAGTCGCTGCGAATGTGCAGTTCGCCGTTGTCTTCCTTGTAGAAACGGGCCGACTCTTCGATGTCTTCGTCCATCGCATCTTCGGGAATGGACAGGCCAAAATACTGTTTGATCCAGCGCTTTTCTTCCGGCGTGGGCGATTCCAGATCGACCCAGATCGGCTGGAAGCGCGATAGCTCCTCGAGCGATTCGATTTCTTCCTGGAACAGGCGGCCGTTGGCGAGGGTGAAGATGTTGAGCATGGGCTCGCTTCCGAATGAGGTGGGGCATCGTGCGATGGGGCGGGCGGAGGCCTAAGCCTCTAAATTATCGCATTGCAAAGCGCCTTGTGCCCCTCAAATTGAGCCCATGCCCGGACGTTGTTGCACTGCATCAGGAAAAAATAATTGCTTATTCAGCCAAGCCCGGGCATAGTCAGTGTCATGCGTTGGTCATCAATTTTTCCAGTTGCCAGCGTTTTGGCAACTTTCTTCCCCAAGAGCATTAGGAGGCTTTTATGAACTTGACAATCAGTGGTCACCATTTGGAAGTTACCCCGGCTTTGCGCAGTTACGTGACCAGCAAGCTTGACCGAATCAAGCGACATTTTGACCAGGTGGTAGATGTCAAGGTGTTGCTCACCCTGGAAAATCTCAAGGAAAAGGAACGTCGACAAAAAGCGGAATGCAACATTCACATCAAGGGCATTGAGCTTTTTGCCGAAAGCGCTCATGCTGACTTATATGCGGCGGTCGATGAACTGGTGGACAAGCTTGACCGCCAGGTGGTGCGCCACAAAGACCGTTTGCAATCACACCATCACGACGCGCCCAAACGCCTGATGTAAATTAGAATAATTGGAGCCGCATGCAAGTGCGTGCGGCTTTTTTTGTGCCTAATGTTCATCGCGCACCTACAAAGTACATCATGAATCGACTCGCATCCATCCTTTCGGCAGAACAAGTGCTGGTCCAAGTGGACGTTTCAAGTAAAAAAAGAGCTTTTGAAGAGGTCGGCTTGTTGTTCGAGAATTTGCACGGACTGAGTCGCGCTCTGGTCACCGACAGTCTTTTTTCTCGCGAACGTCTGGGTTCCACCGGTTTGGGCCATGGTGTGGCAATACCCCACGGCCGTATCAAGGGGCTCAAGGCGCCGATGGCGGCGGTGTTTCAGTTGGCGCAGCCGATCGGTTTTGATTCGCCCGACGAGCAGGCCGTTGGCCTGATGATTTTCTTGCTGGTGCCGGAAGCCGCTACCCAGAAACATCTGGAGATTCTGTCTGAAATTGCCGAAATGCTCAGCGACGCGTCGCTGCGCGAGCAACTTCTGACGATCAAGGACGCCAATGAACTTTACCAACGCATTGCCAATTGGCAATCGGCTTGATCGGTTTGACATCTTGTCTGGTTTGAACAAGCAACGTATTGCACTGGGGCAACTGCCATGAAACCCAATGTCATCAGTGCCGACGTGCTCTTTGAGGAATTTCGCGCCAGCTTGCACTGGGAGTGGGTCGCTGGCCTGGGCGCTTCCGAGCGGCGCTTTGACGAGGTGGCGGTGCGGGCCGCCCGTTCGGGCGCCGATTTGGTGGGTTACCTCAACTACATCCATCCTTACCGGGTGCAGATTTTAGGTGAACGTGAAGTGGCCTACCTGGTCAACGCCACGCCGGAAGATTGCGCACGCCGCATCAGTCGCATCGTGACACTCGAGCCACCGGTGCTGGTGCTGGCAGACGGGCAGACCGCGCCCGAGGCGCTGACCTCGATGTGCGAAAGCTCCCAGATTCCGATGTTTGCCACCGATGGCTCGTCAGCGTTTGTCATCGACGTGCTGCGCGCCTACCTGTCCAAGCATTTCGCCGACCGCTGCACCATGCACGGCGTGTTCATGGACATCCTGGGCCTGGGCGTGCTGATCACGGGTGAGTCCGGCCTGGGTAAAAGTGAATTGGGTCTGGAGTTGATTTCCCGTGGCAACGGCTTGGTGGCTGACGACGCGGTCGATTTGTACCGCATCAACCAGGACACGATCGAGGGGCGCTGCCCTGACCTGCTGCTCAATTTGCTGGAAGTGCGAGGCATTGGCCTGCTCGACATCCGCGGCATTTTTGGCGAAACCGCGGTGCGCCGCAAAAAGCGCCTGCAATTGATCGTCCATCTGGTGCGCCGCGAGACCATGGAGCGCGACTACGAGCGCCTGCCCTACGAGCCCCTGACACAGGACGTGCTCGACGTGCCGGTGCGCAAAGTGGTGATTCAGGTGGTGGCCGGTCGCAACATTGCGGTGCTGGTCGAGGCCGCCGTGCGCAACACCATTTTGCAGATGCGCGGGGTCGACACCTACAAAGACTTCGTCGAGCGTCACCGCCTGGCGATGAGCGAGTCAAGCTGAACCGGGGTCAACCCCTACAATCCTGCCATTATTTGCTACTGCCTTTGCCCATGTCCAAGTTACTGCATCGTTCTGTCTGCCTGAGTCTGTCAGGCATTGTGCTGGTCAGCTTGAGCGCCTGTGGCGGCCTGAATCGCGCCAGCCAGAGCGCAGTTGGTCTGGTCACGCCCTACAAGATCGACATCGTGCAGGGCAATTTTGTCTCGCGCGAGCAGGCTGCAGCCCTCAAGGAGGGTATGAGCCGCGCGCAGGTGCGCGATATCTTGGGCACGCCGCTGCTCACCAGTATTTTTCACGCCGACCGCTGGGACTACGTGTTTACCTTCAAGCGCCAGGGCGTCGAGCCGCAGTCGCGCCGGGTTACGGTGTTTTTCGAAGGTGACGTTTTGAGTAAGGTGCAAGCCGATCCTCTACCCAGCGAGGCTGAATTTGTCGCCTCGCTCGATTCCGGCCGCAAGACCGGCAAAGTGCCTGATTTGGAAATGTCGCCAGAGCGCCTTGCGGCCACTGCAGCGGCGTCTCAGGCTGTACCAGCCAAGCCCTTGCCGCCCTTGCCGACGAGCTACCCACCGCTGGAAGCAAACGCCAATTAATTTCAGTTCATGCCGCTGATCGATTCCACACTTCACCGCATCTGCGTGGCCGGCGCCAGTGGGCGCATGGGGCGCATGCTGATCGAGGCAGTATGCCGCGCTGACGATTGCCGGCTCAGCGGCGCGCTCGATGTAGCCACCAGCCCAGCCGTTGGCATGGACCCGGCGGCCGCGCTGGGCTTGAGCAGCGGTGTAGCCATCAGCGCCGACCTGCACACCAGCCTGAACAACGCCCAGGCCCTGATCGATTTCACCCGCCCCGAAGGCACCATGGCGCATTTGCAGGTGTGCCGCGAACTCGGCGTCAACGCGGTCATTGGTACCACCGGGTTCACCGATGACCAAAAGGAGCAGATCGCCGAGATCGCCAAAGACATCGCCATCGTCATGGCACCCAACATGAGCGTCGGCGTCAACGTCACGCTCAAGTTGCTGGAGATGGCGGCCAAGGCGCTCAACACGGGCTACGACATCGAGATCATTGAGGCACACCACCGCCACAAGGTCGATGCGCCCTCGGGCACCGCCCTCAAAATGGGCGAAGTCATCGCCACCGCTCTCGACCGCGACCTGAAAGATTGCGCTGTCTATGCACGCCAAGGCGTCACCGGCGAGCGCGACCCCTCCAGCATCGGCTTTGCCACCATCCGCGGCGGCGACATCGTGGGCGACCACACCGTGCTGTTCGCCGGCATTGGCGAGCGCATCGAGATCAGCCACAAATCATCCAGCCGGGTCTCTTACGCCCAGGGCAGCCTGCGCGCCGTGCGATTTTTGATCGGCCGCAAAACGGGTCTGTTCGACATGGCTGACGTGCTCAGCCTGAAGTGAATCCGGCGAGGTTTTCGCCAAGGCGATGCCAAGACAGATGCTGCTGCCAACTGGCCAACTCTAAAATCAATTTTTTACCTTACGCCGCAGCAGCGCCTGCGCTGCTTCTCCACACTGTCATGCAAGAAAAATACAACCACCTCGACGTCGAACCCGCTGCCCAGGCGCATTGGACGGCATTGGACGCTTACCGCGTGACTGAAAACGCAGTTGACGTGAACGGCAAGCTCAAGAAGAAGTTCTACGCCTGCTCCATGCTGCCTTACCCTAGCGGCAAGCTGCACATGGGTCATGTGCGCAACTACACCATCAACGACATGCTCACGCGCCAGCTGCGCATGCAGGGTTTCAATGTGCTGATGCCGATGGGCTGGGACGCTTTTGGCCTGCCGGCCGAAAACGCCGCTTTAAAAAACGGCGTGCCGCCGGCCCAGTGGACTTTTGAGAACATCGCCTACATGAAGCAGCAGATGCAGGCCATGGGCCTGGCCATCGACTGGAGCCGCGAGGTCGCTACCTGCACGCCCGAGTACTACAAGTGGAACCAGTGGCTGTTTTTGAAGATGTTGGAAAAAGGCATCGCCTACCGCAAGACCCAGGTCGTCAATTGGGACCCGATCGACATGACCGTGCTGGCCAACGAACAGGTCATCGACGGCAAGGGCTGGCGCACCGGTGCCGTGGTCGAAAAGCGCGAAATTCCGGGCTACTACCTAGCCATCACCCAGTACGCCGAAGAACTGCTGGCCAACGTCACCGGCGACAACATGCCCGGCTGGCCCGAGCGTGTCAAGCTGATGCAGGAAAACTGGATTGGCAAGAGTGAGGGCGTGCGCTTTGCCTTCACGCATGACATCAAGGGTGCGGGCGGCAAGCTGATTGGTGACGGCCGCATGTACGTTTTCACCACGCGGGTCGATACCATCATGGGCGTCACCTTTTGCGCGGTAGCCGCCGAGCATCCACTGGCCTTGCACGCTGCCGCCACCAACCCAGCTTTGGCGCTGTTCATTCAGGAATGCGCGCAAGGCGGCACCACCGAGGCTGAACTCGCCACGCAAGAAAAGAAGGGCATGGCCACCGGCCTGTTCGTCACGCATCCGCTGACCGGTGAGCAAGTCGAGGTCTGGGTCGGCAACTACGTGCTGATGAGCTATGGCGACGGTGCCGTGATGGGTGTGCCGGCGCATGATGAGCGTGACTTTGCCTTTGCCCTCAAATACGCCTTGCCAATCAAGCCGGTGGTGGGTGTGAATTCTCAGGTGTTTGACACCAGCATTTGGCAGGATTGGTACGCCGAAAAAGGCGCAGGTGTTGCCATCAATTCCGGCAAATACGACGGCCTGAATTTCAAGGCCTGCGTCGAAGCTGTGGCGGCCGATCTGGTCGCCCTGGGGCTGGGAGAAAAGAAAATCACCTGGCGCCTACGCGACTGGGGCGTGAGCCGCCAGCGCTACTGGGGCACGCCGATCCCCATCATTCACTGTCCAGAGCACGGCGCCGTACCGGTGCCTGTACAAGATTTGCCAGTGGTGCTGCCGGTTGACCTGGTGCCAGACGGCTCGGGCAATCCGCTGAACAAATGCGAGGCCTTTCACGCTGGGGTCACTTGTCCCGTCTGCGGCAAGGCGGCGCGGCGCGAGACCGACACCATGGACACGTTTGTCGATAGCTCGTGGTATTTCATGCGTTACTGCGACCCCAAAAACGCCGACCAAATGGTGGCCGACGGAGCCGACTACTGGATGCCGATGGACCAGTACATCGGCGGCATCGAGCATGCCATCCTGCACCTGCTGTACGCGCGTTTCTGGATCAAGGTGATGCGCGACCTGGGTCTGGTCAAGCTTGACGAACCCTTCACCAAGCTGCTCACGCAGGGCATGGTGCTCAACCACATCTATTCGCGCCGCACTGAAAAAGGCGGCAAGGACTACTTCTGGCCGGCTGATGTCGAGCATGTGTTTGACGAGGCCGGCAAGGTGATGGGCGCCAAGTTGAAGGCAGCGGTGGGTGATCTGCCGGTGGGCACGCCCATCGACTACGAGGGCATCGGCACCATGAGCAAGTCGAAAAACAACGGCGTTGACCCGCAGGACCTGATCGAAAAATACGGTGCTGACACCGCCCGCCTGTACACCATGTTCACCGCGCCGCCCGAGGCCACGCTGGAGTGGAACGACGCTGCGGTCGAGGGCAGCTACCGCTTTCTGCGCCGGGTCTGGAACTTTGGCGTCAAACTGGCGGCGACCGATGTGCAAACGCTTCACGCCGCGATGGCAACGTCTGCCAGTCTGCCAACCGTTGAGTTCGGCAAAGAGGCCAAGGCCTTGCGGCTGGAAATCCACACCGTGCTCAAACAGGTCGATTACGACTACCAGCGCATGCAGTACAACACCGTGGTCAGCGGCGCCATGAAGATGATCAATGCACTGGAAGACTTTAAAGGCACCGACAGCGCGGGCGCCCAAGTGGCGCTGGTCGAGGGCTTCGGCATTTTGCTGCGCTGCCTGTACCCGGCCACGCCGCACATCACGCACGCCTTGTGGCATGAGCTGGGTTATGCCGGGCTACTTGGTGACCTGCTCGACGCGCCCTGGCCGCAGGTTGATCCGGCCGCGCTGGTGCAGGATGAAATCGAACTCATGCTGCAGGTCAATGGCAAGCTGCGCGGCTCGATCGTGGTCAGCGCCAGCGCCGACAAAGCCGCCATCGAGCAAGCCGCCATCGGCCATGAGATGTTCCAGAAACTGTCTAACGGTGCGGCGCCTAAAAAAGTGATTGTGGTGCCGGGTCGTCTGGTCAACCTGGTGGTTTGAGCCATGGCGCAATACCCAATCACCTCGGCAGGCGCGTCGCGGCGCGCTGTGCTTCAACTCGCGGCCATGGTGGCAGCCGGCGCTGGGCTGGGCGGCTGTGGTTTCCGGCTGCGCGGCAGTCAGGCCTTTGCTTTTCAGAGCATTGCCATCCTGCCCAACCCCGGCGGCGCCATGGCGCAGGAATTGCGCACCTCCTTTGGCCCGACGGTCCGGGTGCTGGCCGCAGGCGATGACCTCAAATCAGCGCAACTGGTGTTGACACTGACCGATGAGCGACGCGGAAAGAGCGTGGTCGGTGTCAACGTGTCGGGTCAGGTGCGTGAATTTCAGCTGCGCCTGCACGTGCGCCTGAGCCTGCGCACAGCCAGTGGCAAGGAAATCAGTGTGGGCGACGACATCATGCAGCGGCGCGACATCAGCTACAACGAATCTGCCGCGCTGGCGAAAGAGGCCGAAGAAGTCTTGCTGTACCGCGACATGCAGACCGACGTTGTGCAGCAAATTCTGCGCCGGCTCGCGACGATTCAGCTGGGTCAACTGGACTGACGCCCTTTCATGCAAATCCAGCCCGCCGCCTTGGCCGCGCATCTGCAAAAAGGCCTCAAAAGCCTTTACACCCTGCACGGTGATGAGCCGCTGCTGATCCAGGAGGCGCTCGACGCCATTCGCAGCGCAGCGCGTGCACAGGGCTTTACCGAGCGCAGTTCGCACACTGTGGCTGGCGCCCACTTCGATTGGGGCGAGGTGCTCGCCGCCGGTGGTTCCCAAAGCCTGTTTGCTGACAGGCAAATCCTTGAGTTGCGCATTCCGTCGGGTAAACCCGGCAAGGAAGGCAGCACGGCGCTGCAGCAGTTGGCGCAAGCAGCGCGCGGCAATGACAGTGTGCTGACGCTGGTGATGCTGCCGCGGCTGGACCGCGCCACCAAATCCACCGCCTGGTTTGCCGCGCTGGAGGGCGGTGTCACGCTTGAAGTCAGTCCGGTGGAGCGGGCCGCCCTGCCGCAGTGGATCGCGCAACGCCTTGCCGTGCAGGGCCAGCGTGTGGTGGTGGGCGTGGAAGGCCAGCGAACGCTGCAGTTCTTTGCCGACCGTGTGGAGGGCAACTTGCTGGCCGCGCACCAGGAAATCCAGAAACTCGCGCTGCTACACCCGCAGGGCGAACTGAGCTTTGCGCAGATTGAGAGCGCGGTGCTCAACGTGGCGCGTTTTGATGTCTTCAAGCTCAGCGAGGCGGTGCTCGCGGGTCAGCCCGAGCGGGTGCAGCGCATGCTCGACGGCCTGCAGGCCGAAGGTGAGGCCGAAGTGCTGGTGCACTACACGCTGGCTGAAGATATTCGTGCACTCAAGCGCGTCAAGGATGCCATTCAGCGCGGCAGTCCGCTGCCCATGGCCTTGCGCGAGCAGCGCGTCTGGGGCAACAAGGAGCGCCTGTTTGAGCGCGTGCTGCCGCGCCTGAGCGCTGCCACGCTGTCGGGTTTTTTGCAGGATGCCCATGTTGTTGACGGTGTCGTCAAAGGGCTCAAGCGGCCCGACTGGCCGACAGAACCCTGGCAGGCATTGCAGTTGTTGGCGCAGCGTATGTGCAGCGCTTGTACAGCGCAGAAAACGGCTTCGCCAGCTGGATCCGGCTGGTGAATCTGCGTGTCAGCCCGGTGTTATCGGTCGGGTTCCATGATGGGCCGTGAACGGTAGCCTCAGTCGGGGTTTCTGGTTTCATTATTCAAAGGAGACACCATGAGAAAGTTTTTGACATTGTTGGGCTTGAGTCTGTCGCTGGGTTTGGCCTATGCCGCTGGCCCTGTTGCCCCTGCCGAGGCGGCAAGCGCTGCGAATCCCGCAAAGCCCGCCGTCCCGGCGGCAAAAACCACCCAGCAGAACAAAATGAAAACCTGTAACAAGGATGCGGGCGACAAAAAGCTCAAAGGCGACGAACGCAAAGCGTTCATGAAAACTTGCTTGAGCAACAAAGGCTGAGTCAATTACTCACAAAAAAACCGCAAAAAACCCCGCCAGTGGCACTGTGTGGGGTTTTTTTTGGCATGATGCAGGCTATGCCGACACGCCAAACCCTGATGCCTTCCATTTCCTGTGTGATTCCTGCTTACAACGAAGGGCGTGGCCTGGGCACACTGGTGCCTGCCATTTTGACGGCCCTGACGAATTTGAGCCCGCAAGTGGAGTTGATTATTGTGGATGACGGCAGCCGTGACGACACCACAGCAGTCATGCAGACGCTATGCGCTCAGTTCCCGCAGCTGATGTACCTCAAGTTGTCGCGCAACTTCGGCAAGGAACCGGCCTTGACGGCCGGCATCGACGTGGCGCGGGGCGACGTGGTGATTTTGATGGATGGCGACGGCCAGCACCCAATGTCGCTGTTGCCTGACATGCTGGCCAAGTGGCGCGCTGGCGCTGATGTGGTGTATGCCGTACGCCAGACTCGGCACGACCAGTCGAGCTTGCAGATCAGGTTGACTGGCTGGTTTTACAAACTGGTCAACCTGGGGAACCGGGTGCAGATTCCGGCCAATGCCGGGGACTTTCGCTTGATGGACCGGCAAGTCGTGGACGCACTCAAGCAGCTCACCGAGCGTAACCGCTTCATGAAGGGCCTGTACGCCTGGGTTGGTTTCAACAGCACGGCCATCGACTACCAACCGCTGCCGCGTGCCGATGGCAAAAGCAATTTCGGCCTAATGGGCTCGCTGTCGCTGGCGATGACCGGCATTCTGGCGTTTTCCATTGCGCCGCTGCGGGCGTTGACCCTGACCGGGCTCATGCTGTCCGTGATTGCCTTGGGGTATGGACTTTGGGTGGTGGGCGAGTATTTCATTCTGGGCATCGATGTGCCCGGCTATGCCACCATTGTGGTGGGCATGATGTTTTTCAGTGGTATTCAGCTGCTCTCGATCGGCATTCTGGCCGAGTACGTAGGCCGCATCTACGAAGAGGTCAAGCAGCGCCCCAACTACCTGGTGAGCCAGCGCCTCGGGCAAGGTTTGCCACTGAAGTTGCCGGAATAAGCCAGGCGTGAGCGCTTCCACCTTCTGGTTTTTGGCTGTGGGCGGCGCGGCGGCGGCGACGCATATGCTTGTTTTTGCGCTTACCCAGGCGCACATGTGGCCCGAGCTGGCCAACGCGCTGGGCTTCTGTGTTGCCTTTGGCGTCAGCTTTGCCGGCCACCGGCTGCTCAGTTTCAAGGACGCTGGCACCAGCGTGGCCACCAGCCTGCGCCGCTTTGGTGTCACTGCGCTGGCCGGTTTTGCCAGCAACGAAATCGTTTTTGTCGTGTTGCTGCGCTGGCTGGCGCTGCCGAGCCTGCTGGCGCTATTTTTGGCGCTGGTCTTTGCAGCCGGGCAAACCTTTGTGCTCAGCCGGTTCTGGGCTTTTCGGCGCTGACGGCGCTGCGGTTCCACCTGAGCGGAACAAGTCCCAGCCAGCGCCTTGGTAATAGAGCGTCCAGCCCGGCAATTGGGCCGTCAACTGGCTGCCGCTGCGCCCGGCATACCAATGGCCCGGTGTCTGCGCCACCTGGGCCAGCACGTCCAGCGGCTGCAGCAGTTGCGCTGACCTGGCGTCGAAGTCGGCTCCCTCAAAGAGTTCGCGCTGCCAGCCGTCGCCGGCCTTTTGGCGCAGCGTGAGCCAATCGCCCAGCACCACCATCGGCTTGACCGTTTGCGCATAAAGCGGCAGATCGTAGGGGAAGCGTTCTGACACATACAGCGTGTCGCCGGGCGCGGCAGCGCACGCAAATACTTGCGCCACGTCTTGTGCGCGGCCCTTTCGGGTGAGGTCACCCACCTTCAGCACCAGACCCAGTGCAATGCTCAGGTTAACCAGCATTAGCGTTATAAAAACTTTGCCCGCTGCGGGGCGCTTGGCCATGACGCGCTGCCAGCCGAGCGCAGCCAACAGCGCCAGTGGCGGCATCACCGGCATGATGTAGCCGATCAATTTGGAGCTGGGAATGGAGAAGAACAGCAAAATGGCCAGCACCCAGGTCCAACACAATTTCCACCAAGGTTCGGGCATCAACATGTCGCTGGCGAGCGTGGCGGCAGTGATGCGGCGCACCTGTCCAAAGGCAAAAAACAGCCAGGGGAACAGCAGCAGCGTCAGTGCCACCAGATAAAACCACCACGGTTGTGGATTGTTGAAGACGTTTTCGGTATAGCGGTTGAGCTGCTGGCCGATGAACATGTAATTCAGAAACTCAGGGTAGCGTTGCTGCGCCAGCACATACCAGGGTGCGGCGATCAGGGCAAACAGCGCCAGACCGCTGAACCAGGGAAAGTGCGCCACTTTCCTGAATTGCCGGGTCCAGATCAGCCAGACAAAAATCACCAGGCCGGGCAGGGCAATGCCGATCAGACCCTTGCTCAGCATACCCAGGGCGCAAGCCACAAAGCCGAGCCGCGCCAGCGAGGCGTTGGGTTTGTCGCCGGCCATGAAGGCGAAGGCAAAACACCAGATGGCCAGGCCGATCCAGCTGGCCACCAGCATGTCGTGGTTGATGTACTGGCCGCCCACCAGAAAGCCCATGCTGGTGCCCAGCATCAGCACAGCGCGGCGCGCGATCACTTCGCCACTGATGGCGCGTGCGGCCAGGTACAGCGCGGTCAGCATCAGCCCGGCGTGCAGCGCGGGCACCAGGCGCAGGGCTAGCTCGTTGACGCCGAAGACGGCTACGCTGATGGCCTCCAGCCAGTACAGATAAGGCGGCTTGTGAAAGAATGGAATGCCATTGAGGCGCGGCGTTAGCCAGTCGCCGCTGACGAGCATCCAGCGGCCAAGCTCGCCGTAGCGGCCTTCGTCAGGCACCGCAATTGGTCGCAGCGCCGCCAACAGCAGCAGCCCAAGCCATAACGCAAGAAGGATGAGCCAGGATTTTTGTCGTTCAGTCAGGTTTTTAATCACCGCTGGATTTTAGGGGTGGGATGGCCGCGCGGCCGCGCACCACGCTCATCCCGGCTTGTTGCAGGGCAGCGGCAAAGTCGGGACTTGCCAGGTAGGCAAATTCCTGCATGCGGGTGACGCCAATTGCATCATCGGGCTCGGCGGCCTGCGCAGGGTGGCACATCAAGATACTTCCAGGCGCTGCGCGCTGTAGCCATTGCTTCATCAAAGCGGCGTAGCGAGGTGGCCCGCCTGCAAAGTCGTAAACACCAAACAGGGCTTTGGCATGTGGCAACTGCGCTTGAGTGGCAAGGTTTTCAAGCGAACTCGCGCCCATCCAGCCAATCACCCGGCTTTTCAGGTTGGCCAATGCCGGTGGCACGCGTGAAATGCGCAGATAGGGCGGCACGGCCTGTGTGCCGTAGCGGCGCATCAGCGTGGCGACCAGTGCTTCACGGATGCCGGAAAACTGCTGCACATGCTGATGGCCATCGACAAAATCGGGCGGCGCTTGCCAATGCGCTTCAAAGGCATCGAGCTGGCGCTCGATCACGCCAGCGGCCCGGGCGCGATCAAAACCGCCCAGCAGCGCGCGTCGCATGGCCGCGCCCAGCGGCAGACCGTGGCCTGCGGCCAAGGCGAAGTCGCTGGTCCAGTCCAGGTGCAGGCCTACGTCGATTTGGCTGCGCAGCTCTTGCAACAGCGCCGCATCCTGGGGCCAGCGCGGAGACAGCACCATGGCGCTGGTGGCGCTGATGCGCTGCAGGCTGGCCAGTTTGGCGATGCCGATCGAGGCGCTGGCGTGCAGTGCGAAGTCATCGGCGCAGACGATCACGCCGCTGGCGCGGGCCAGTCCGGAATCAACCATGCGACAGCCAGAAGCCCGGCCGGGCATATTGCGCCTTCAGGTAGTCCACCCAAAGCCGCACGCGCAGCGGCAAATGTTTGCGCTGCGGAAACACCGCGTAAATGCCGTTGGCCGGCGCGGCAAAGTCTTCCAGTACCGGCGCCAGCGCGCCCGAGGCCACCTCGGCCTGCACCTCCCAGGTGCTACGCCAGGCAATGCCGTAGCCTGCCAGACACCAGTCGAACAGCACCTCGCCGTCCGAGCAGCTCAGCGGGCCACCGGGCTTGAGGTGAACCACTTCGATGCCCTCTTTTTGCGGCACGGTAAAGGCCCAACCGCGCGTTTGCGAGGCATCGCTGGACAGTGTTAAGCAATCAAAGTGGGCCAGATCGTGCGGGTGCTGTGGCGTGCCGTGCTGTTTGAGGTAGGTGGGCGTGGCGATGCACAGGCGGCGGTTTTCGGCCAGGCGCACACTCACCAGCGCAGAGTCGGGCATTTCGCCCACGCGCACGGCGCAGTCGAAGCCCTCGGCTGCCAGGTCCACCACGCGGTCGCTCAGGTTGAGCGAAATCGTCACCTCAGGGTGCAACTCGCGAAAGCGCGGCACCAGCGGCGCCACATGGCGGCGGCCAAAACCTGCTGGCGCCGTCAGACTCAAATGGCCATTGGCCTTGATGCCACCGGCCGACACGCTGGCTTCGGCGTTGGCCAGGTCGCTGAGCAGGCGCTGGCAGTCCTCCAGAAATGCGCTGCCTTCATGCGTCAGGCTGACGCGCCGCGTGGTGCGCACCAGCAGCTTCACCCCGAGCCGGTCCTCCAGCGCATCGAGGCGCCGGCCAATGACGGCAGCCGCCACGCCTTCGGCCTTGGCCGCGGCCGTCAGACCGCCGCGGGCGGCGACTGCGACAAAGGTTTCGAGTTGTTTGAGTTTGCTCATGGTGTGTGAATTGGCCGCGTGGGCAGGCCTGAGCGTCCATGTTAACAATGCTGGATTCCGGTGCCGGGTCTCGCCCCGGCGGGCGACTCACTTTTCTTTGCTTCGCCAAAGAAAAGTAAGCAAAAGAAAGGCGACCCCGCTGTCTGCGACCTGCAGCAAAGCTGCAGGCAACCTGCGATGGATGGGTTTTGCGGGGGAGTCGCTCGAACTCGCTGCGCTCAGACAATCGCGACTCCTGATCCCGCAAAACCCACCCATCGCAGGCGCATACAGAAGGGGTGGGGTAGCCAAATAGCCCAGGCCTGCTGCTCGTGCTGCTGCGCAGCACATCGTGTTGGTGGGTCAGGTGTAGCGCTTGCTGCGCAAATTGTTCTTCATCTCGCGCAACAGCGGCTGCAACTTGTCGCTGCCAATGCGCAGCGCCACGCAGGTGGCCAGAATGTCGATGATCATCAGGTGCAGCAGGCGCGACACCATCGGGCTGTAGCGGTCATAGCCCTCCGGGTGGTCGGCCGCCACATGGATGTCGCCCGCCGAGGCCAGTGGCGAGCCACTGGCGGTAATGACGATGGTGGTGGCGCCATTCTTGCGCGCAATGTCGCACGAATCCATCAGGTCACGGGTGCGCCCCGAGTTGCTGATCACCAGCACGCAGTCGCCGGGTTGCAACAGCGACGCGCTCATCACCTGCATGTGGCCGTCGCTGTAGGCCACGCCGTTGATGCCGAGCCGAAAGAATTTGTGCTGCGCGTCCTGCGCCACCACGCCCGAGTTGCCAACGCCAAAAAATTCGATGCGGCGGCCCGCGTGGTAGGCCTTGAGCAGGGCATCGACGGCCTTGTCGATAGCGACAGAACTGGCATCGTTGCGGTATTTCAGAAAGGCCGCCACGGTGTTGTCGATGACCTTGACCATGATGTCGCTGGTCTTGTCATCGGCATCGACGCTGCGGTGGATGAACGGCACGCCCTCGCTCACGCTGCCGGCCAGCTTGAGCTTGAAGTCGCTCAGGCCGTCATAGCCGACGCTGCGGCAAAAGCGCACCACCGTAGGCTTGCTCACATGGGCGCGGTCGGCCAGTTCGCTCACTGGCATCAGGGCAAAACTGCGCGGGTCGCTCAGCACCAGCTTGGCCACGCGCTGCTCAGCGGGCGCCAGCGAGGGCAGGCAGGCCTTGATGCGGTCAAGCATGGTGGATGCCGCAGCGCCGGGCCGCCCCAAGCAAGGCACGGCCCCCTCGGGGGGTAGCGACGCACACAAAGTGGCGAGCGTGGGGGCGGTTTAGCACTCTTCGCTCCAGCAGAAACTGTCACGGGCGATCATGGCGCTGGTGGCGCTGGGGCCCCATGTGCCTGATGCGTAGGGACGCGGGCCTTGGGCGTCGGCCTGCCAGTGGTTCAGGATGGGCTCGACCCAGCGCCAGGCTTCTTCCTGCTCGTCGCTGCGCACAAACAGGTTGAGCCGGCCGTCGATCACGTCGAGCAGCAGCCGCTCGTAGGCACCGACGCGCTCCTGGCCAAAGCGCTTGTCAAAGTCCAGGTCAAGCTGCACCGGCGACAGCGTGTGCGAATTCTTGCGGTTGTCCTGGCCCTGCGCCAGCAGGTGCAGTTCCAGCCCGTCCCTGGGCTGCAGGTTGATCACCAGCCGGTTGGCCAGGCCGATTTGCGAGTTGAAAATGGCGTGCGGCGTCGGCCGGAAGTTGACCACGATGCGCGCATCGCGCCCGGCCAGGCGCTTGCCGGTGCGAATGTAAAACGGCACGCCGGCCCAGCGCCAGTTCGATATTTCGGTGCGCAGCGCGACAAAGGTCTCGGTTTGGCTGGCAGGGTTCACGCCCAGTTCTTCGCGGTAGCCGGGCACCGCCACGCCACCCACTGCACCAGCGCTGTACTGGCCGCGAATCACATCCTGCGCCAGCGTTTCGGGTGTCCAGGGTTTCAGTGAGCGCAGCACCTTGAGCTTTTCGTCACGAATCGCGTCGGCATGCGAGTTGATCGGCGGCTCCATGCCAATTGCGCACAACAGTTGCAGCGCGTGGTTTTGCACCATGTCGCGCAGCGCGCCGGTGGTCTCGTAAAACGCGCCGCGCTTTTCCACGCCCAGTTCTTCGGCAATGGTGATCTGGATGTTGGCAATGTGCTCACGGCGCCACAGCGGCTCGAACAGCGAATTGCCAAAGCGCAGCGCAAACAGGTTTTGCACGGCGGGCTTGCCCAGGTAATGGTCGATCCGAAACACCTGCTTTTCGCTGAACACCTGGGCCACGCTGTGGTTGATGGCGCGGTTGCTGGCCAGGTCGTGGCCCAGCGGTTTTTCCAGTACCACACGGGTTTGCGGCGTGTTCAGGTCGGCAGCGGCGAGTTGTTCGACGATGGTGGTGAACAGCGCGGGCGCGGTAGCCAGGTACATTACCACGGTATCGGCCGGGCGCTGCGCCAGCTTGCTCGCCAGGTAGGCGTAATGCGCGGTCTTGGACAGGTCCATGCTGACAAATTCCAGCAGCTGGGAGAAGCGCGCAAATTCTTCCGGGGTGGGGCGCTTGGCCAACTCCACCTGGTCGAAGCGGGCCTGGATCATGGCGCGGTAGCGTTCGTCGCTGAGATCGTCGCGGCCGACACCAATGATGCGTGCCCCCTCGGGGAGAGTGCCATGTTTGAAAGCCTGAAACAGCGCGGGCATCAGTTTGCGCCACGACAGGTCGCCGGTGCCGCCGAAGAGAACAAGGTCAAAACTCATGTGAACAATCATGGGTGGGAAGGTGATGCAGAAGCAAAAAATTTAGAATGCGTAATGTAACTTCGTTTCATTGTTTTTGGAAAAGTTGGTAACTTTTTCGGTCGCGCTGCAACGCTGTGCGCCACCCGCTTCGATAAACTACCCCTGTGAGTTAGTGACTCCTTCAAAAAAATCCCGCTCAAGGAAATATAGTGCAAATCAAAGTTAAGGCATGGTTGGCGTGCTGCGTCTGCGCGTTGGCGCTCGCAATCACGCTGATGCCGTCAAGTTCGCATGCCCAAGGCACCGCGACACCAGCGTCTGTGTCTGCGCCTACGCTCGGTGAAGCGCCCGCCACGCCACCAGTTATCACCGACGTAAAGCCAAATACCAACAACCCTTACGGCCTGGCATCGCTATGGAAGACTTCCGACGCAGTGGCCAAGACGGTGCTGTTGCTGCTGCTCGTTATGAGCATCGGCAGCTGGTACATCCTGGTCGTCAAAGTGCTCGAGCAAGCCAAAATGATGCGCCAGGCCAAAGCTGCCACCCAAAACTTCTGGTCGGCCGGCACGATCGAGCGGGGTGCCGCTGCGCTTGAAGCCAACAGCCCATATCGCTTCATGGCCGATGCCGCCAGCAGCGCTGTCAAAAAGCATGTCGGCCTGATGGGCCATGTGGATCTCAACGACTGGATCGCCATGGGCATCCAGCGCGCCGTGGAGCGCATTCGAAGCAGCACCCAAAATGGACTCGCCTTTTTGGCCACCGTGGGCTCCATCGCGCCGTTTGTTGGCTTGTTTGGCACCGTCTGGGGTATTTACCACGCGCTGACGGCCATCGGCATCTCGGGTCAGGCGTCCATCGACAAGGTGGCCGGGCCGGTGGGCGAAGCGCTGATCATGACGGCCATCGGCCTGGCCGTGGCTGTGCCGGCCGTGCTGTCGTACAACTGGCTGGTGCGCCGCAACAAGGCGGTGATGGACGACGTGCGCGCCTTCAGCCAGGACCTGCACGCCGTGGTACTGGGCTCGGTCAAAAAGTCCTTAACCGATTAAAAACCCCATGTCCATGAACCTTGGCGCCAACGACGACAGCGATGACGCGCTCATGGCAGCCATCAACACCACGCCGCTGGTGGATGTGATGCTGGTGCTGCTGATCATTTTCCTGATCACGATTCCCGTGGTGACGACCTCGATCAAGCTCTCGCTGCCGAAGGAGCGCGTGGAAGTGCGCGCCACCAAGCCCGAGAACATCATCATTTCGGTTGATCAGGGCGGCAACATTTACTGGTACGACGCGCGTGTCAACAGCGTTGATGCACTGGTCGAGAAGCTTAAAAAAGTTGCCAGCCTCAGGCCGCAGCCTGAAGTGCAGGTGCGCGGCGACGCCAGGGCCCGCTATGAGGGCATCGGCAAAGTGCTGCTGGCCTGCCAGCGCGCGGGGATTGCCAAGGTCGCCTTCATCACCGAACCGCCACCGCTCGGCGGTTGAGCCTCAGCCAGGTAACGACCCCATGGGACTGCACGTAGGAAACACCAGCAACTCGGATGAGCCCGAAGTCATGATGGAGATCAACACCACGCCGCTGATCGACGTGATGCTGGTCTTGCTGGTCATGCTCATCATCACCATCCCGATTCAGTTGCACTCGGTTGATCTTGAAATGCCGGTTGGCGCGCCGCCGACCCAACTGGTCAAGCCAGAGAAAATCCAGATCGACATCGACGCGCAGAGCATGGTCTATTGGCAGGGTCTGCCGGTAACGGCTGCCGAACTGGACGAGCACATGAAAGCCATCGCCGCCCAGCCGCCGCAGCCTGAGGTTCACATTCGCTCCGACAAAGCCTCGCAATACGCCGTCTTTGCCAACGTGCTCGCCAGCAGCAAGCGTCTGGGCCTGAACAAGATTGCAGTGATCGGCGCGGAGCAGTTTGTCCCATGAAGACGCTCGGCATGGATGACCGCTTTGAGCCGTACGACCCGTCGCGGCGCGTCAAAGGCCTGATTGTCGTGATTGCGCTGCATGTGCTCATCGGCTACGCGCTGGTCTCGGGTATGGCGCGCGATGGACTCAGCTACATTAAGAAGCCGCTGGAAGCCGTGGTGATTCAGGAAGTGGTCATTCCCCCACCGCCGCCGCCGCCGCCAAAGAAAGTCGAGAAACCTCGGGTCATCCCTAAGGAGAAGGCGCCGCGACCACCGCCACCACCCGCGCCTTTTGTGCCGCCGCCCGATGTGGCTCCAGAGGTGATTGCGAACGTGCCAGTGATTGAATCCGTGGCAACGCCGCCGCCAGAACCCGTCGTGATTGCGCCCCCACCCCCAGAGCCAGCACCAACATTCGCAACCGCGGCGACCGGCCCCACGCGCACCAGCATCGGGCTGGCCTGCCCGATCCAGATGCCGCCCGAGATGCCACGGCGGGCACTGCGAGACGGCATCGAAGGCGTGGTCAAGGCGCAAATCCATATCAAGGGCGGCACCATTGTTGAAGTGACAATTTTGTCTGGGCCGCGCGTATTTCATGCCGCGGTCAAGGCCGCCATGCTGCAGTACACCTGTGTTACCGATGGCGATGACGTCGTTGCCACGCAGCAATTCAATTTCAAGATTGAATAAGCGGGCCTGAAAGGCGCCGCGCCCTGACGCTGGCCGATGCTGGCGTGGCGCGCGTCAGTGTGGCGTCTGATAATGTGGTCATGAACCAACTCGACGCCCTCAAACAATTCACCACCGTGGTGGCCGACACCGGCGACTTTCGGCAAATCGAAACCTTCCAGCCGACCGATGCCACCACCAATCCGTCGCTGATCCTCAAAGCGGTGCAAAAGCCCGAGTACCGCTCGCTGCTGCAAGATACTGTGACCCAGTACCGCGGCCGTGCGCTCGACGAGATCACCGACCGGCTGCTGGTGCGCTTTGGCTGCGAGATTTTGTCGCTCATCCCGGGTCGGGTCTCGACCGAGGTCGATGCGCGTTTGAGCTTTGATGCCAGCGCCAGCTACAGCCGCGCCGAGCGGCTGATCGAGCTGTACCAGGCGCAGGGCATTCACATCGACCGCGTGTTGATCAAGGTGGCCGCTACCTGGGAAGGTATTCAGGCGGCGATCCGGCTGGAGCAGCGCGGCATTCACACCAATCTGACGCTACTGTTTTCGTTCTGCCAGGCGGTGGCTTGCGGCCAGGCCAAAGTGCAATTGATCTCGCCGTTTGTCGGGCGCATTTACGACTGGTACAAGAAATCCGCCGGTACGGCTTGGGTCGAGGCCGACCATACCGGCGCCAACGACCCCGGTGTGCAGTCGGTCACGCAAATCTTCAACTACTACAAAAAGCATGGCATTGCCACCGAGGTCATGGGCGCGAGCTTTCGCAACATCGGCCAGATCACCGCACTGGCCGGCTGTGACCTGCTGACCATCAGCCCCGACTTGCTGGCGCAGTTGGCTGGCAGCAGGGCGCCACTGGCGCGTGCGCTCGATGCTGAAACGGCTCAGACGCTGGATATTCCCTATGTGAGCTATGACGAGTCAGGCTTTCGTTTTGCGCTCAATCAGGATGCCATGGGCACCGAGAAGCTGGCCGAAGGCATTCGCGCGTTTTGTGCCGATGCTGGCAAACTCGACAAGATGTTGCTGGCAGCGTGAGTTTTGCTGGCGCGCCTCGAGATGGCGGTATTGCCAAGTTTTAAATGAAATGAGAGTGTCTATGAACAGAATTCGTTGTGACCGCACGCCCGCCTGGGGCCAATTGCAGGCCGCGTTTGAGGCCACTGGCCGCACCTTTGATGTGCGCAGCGCGTTTGCCGCCGACCCTGAGCGCTTCGAAGCCTTCAGCCAATGCGCGCCCCATGTGTTTGCCGACCTGTCCAAAAACAGGATCGATGCAGCCACTGAAGCATTGCTGCTGGCGCTGGCGCAGCAGACCGGGCTTGCAGACCACCGCGATGCCATGTTTGCGGGTGACGCCATCAACACCACCGAGGAGCGCGCCGTGATGCACTGGCTGCTCAGAACGCCGCCGCTGGACCCGGCCATGCCAGCGCAATCGGTGCACCGGCACATGGCTGAGACGTTGAACGAGGTGCACACCACGCTCGACGCCATGCTCGCGTTTGCCGAGCAAGTGCGCGCGGATGACGGCATCACCGACATTGTCAACATCGGCATTGGCGGCTCCGACCTCGGGCCGCAAATGGCGGTGCTGGCGCTCGATGCATTTGTGTTACCCGGCAAACACTTTCACTTTGTCTCGAATGTGGACGGGCACGAGCTCAACGCGGTGCTCAAAAAGCTCAAACCAGAGAGCACGCTGTTTCTGGTAGCCAGTAAAACCTTCACCACCATCGAGACCATGACCAACGCGCAGTCGGCCAAGAGTTGGTTCGAGTCGCATGGTGGCACTGATATTGCGCGGCATTTTGCGGCGCTCACCACCAACGTGGCAGCCGCCAACGCCTTTGGCATCAGCACCACGTTTGGCTTTTGGGACTGGGTGGGCGGGCGCTATTCGGTGTGGTCGGCCATCGGTCTGCCACTGGCGATTGCCATTGGTGCCCAAGGCTTCAAGGAATTTTTGGCGGGTGCGCACGCCATGGACGAGCACTTTCGCACCACACCGCTGGCGCGCAACCTGCCGGTGCGCCTGGGGCTGCTCGACGTCTGGTACCGCAACTTTCATGGTTTTACCAGCCGCTCAGTAGCACCCTACCACAGTGCGCTCAAGCGCTACCCGGCCTACCTGCAGCAGCTTGAGATGGAAAGCAACGGCAAGCGGGTTGATGCGGCAGGTGCTGCCTTGCCCTACGGCACCGCTCCGGTGATTTGGGGTGAGCCCGGCACCAACGGCCAGCACGCCTATTTTCAGATGTTGCACCAGGGCACCGATGTGGCGCCGGTGGAGTTTGTCGCGGTCAAAACCCCCCGGCATGACTTGCACGGCCACCACGCGCTGCTGCTGGCCAACGCGCTGGCGCAGGCGCAGGCGCTGATGCTGGGAAAGGCAGATGCTGGCGGCCACAAGCATTTCACCGGCAACCGGCCCAGCACGTTTTTGCTGCTCGATGAACTCTCGCCCACCAGCCTGGGTGCCCTCATTGCGCTGCAGGAGCACCGCGTGTTTGTCAGCGGCTCGGTGTGGGGCATCAACAGCTTTGACCAGTGGGGCGTGGAGCTTGGCAAGGTGCTGGCCAAGGATATTGAGGCGCGCCTGGCCAGTGGTGACGTGACCGGGCTGGACGGCTCGACCGTCGGCTTGCTGGCGTTACTGACCTGACAAATAGCGCTCTGCAAAGCTTTGCAAGGTGGCCTGGTAAAGCGCAGGGTTGGCGATATCGAGGTCGCTGTGTTTGGCGTTTTCCATTGCCAGCCAATGCTTGGGCGGACTGGCCGCGGCAAACAGGCGCTCGCCGAGCTGGATCGGGATGGTGTCGTCATCACGGCCGTGCATCATCAACAGCGGCGCCTGAACCTTGGCGATTTTGCCAAGCGAATCAAAATCGTCCGGGTAAAACAGATTGAGCAGGCTACCCAGTATGCCCACCGAGCTTGCCACGTCGTCAAAGCTGGTGAAGGCCGACTCCAGTACCAGGCCGCCATAGTCGGCGGGACTTTGCAGGCGGCTGGCCAAGTCCAGCGCCACGGCCGTGCCCATGGAGTGGCCGTAGATCACGCGGTGTTTGGCGTCGGGCTGGCGTTTTGTGAGCTCGCCCCAAGCCACTTGCGCATCGGCCAGAATGCTTTGTTCGGTGGGCGTGAGCGCGCTACTTTCCCCCCAGCCCCGGTAGTCCACCGCCAGCACTGAAAAGCCCGCGCTGCGTAGCGCCTCAATCTTGCGCTGGTTGCCAAACAAATTGCGAAACGTGCCGTGTAGGTACAGCAGGGTTGGGGCCCGCGCATGGGCGTTCGGTAGCCACCAGAGGGCCAGATATTGCGGCGCGTCGACAGCTGTATTGGAGGCAGACAGGCTGACTAAATAGCGCTCGTCACCGTTTGACAGGCCTGCAAAATCAGCCGGTACGCCAGCGGTCGGGCGGTAAATGAGTGTGCGCTGTTTGGCATCTAACCAGGCGCAACCGCTGCTGGCCAGCAGTGCCAGAAGCAGACCCAGCCGCAAGAAAAGCGCCGTTACACTTGATGCCTTGCAAAATTTCCAATTCACTGGCGGGTTCATGAAGAAATTGATTTGTACCGTCACGGGCCTGATTGTGGCGCAGTTGGCACCGATGGCATTGGCTCAGCCAAGCGAACCCGTACCCGTACCCGTCAGCCAAAGCCCAAAGCTGCAATTGCAGTTCAGCCCCTACTCCTACCACTTTTCCCCCAGCGAAGAACACAAGCCGGTCTTCATGGTCGGTCTGGAGCGCGAACATGCCAGTGGCAAGCTCGATGGCATCACTTTTTTCAGCAACTCTTTTGGCCAGGAATGCCTGTACATCTACCCTTGGGGCGGTGTTTACAAAAACATTTGGGGGGTTGCGCCCTTGTCGTTCAAATGGACCGCCGGGTTGCTGTACGGCTACAAGGAGCCCTACGAAAACAAGGTACCGCTGAACTACAAAGGCTTCTCGCCTGGCGCCGTTTTTGCCCTGGCCTACGAGTTCAGGCCAGGCTGGTCAGCCCAACTGAATGCGCTGGGTAATTCGGCGCTGATGTTTCAAGTGAATCTGCTAATTAAATAAGCCACAAGAAAAACCCCCCGCAAGGCTCGCGCTTTGCGGGGGGTTTGGGTAGCGGGCGCTGCTTACATGCCCATGCCGCCCATGCCACCCATACCGCCCATGCCACCCATGTCGCCGCCGCCCATGCCGCCGGCAGCGTCATCCTTGGGAGACTCTGACACCATGCACTCGGTGGTCAGCATCAACGAAGCCACAGACGCTGCGTTTTGCAGCGCGGTGCGGGTCACCTTGGTTGGGTCCAGAATGCCCATTTCGATCATGTCGCCATAGGTGTCGTTGGCGGCGTTGAAGCCGTAGTTGCCCTTGCCGGCCATGACCGCATTCACCACCACCGAGGCTTCGCCGCCGGCGTTGTAAACGATTTCGCGCAGAGGCGCTTCGATGGCCTTCATCACCAGCTTGATGCCGGCGTCCTGGTCAGCGTTGGCGCCCTTGATGGTGCCAACGGCTTGCTTGGCGCGCAACAGTGCCACACCGCCACCAGCCACAATGCCTTCTTCCACGGCAGCACGGGTGGCGTGCAGAGCGTCTTCAACGCGAGCTTTTTTCTCTTTCATTTCGACTTCAGTGGCAGCGCCAACCTTGATCACGGCGACACCGCCGGCGAGTTTTGCAACACGCTCTTGCAGTTTTTCGCGGTCGTAATCGCTGGTGGCTTCTTCGATTTGCACGCGCACTTGTTTCACACGGGCTTCGATGTCAGCAGCAGGGCCGGCACCGTCGATGATGATGGTGTTTTCCTTGCCCACTTCAATGCGCTTGGCCGAACCCAGGTCAGCCAAAGTCACTTTTTCAAGTGTCAGGCCCACTTCTTCAGCGATGACCTTGCCACCGGTCAGGATGGCGATGTCTTCCAGCATGGCTTTGCGACGGTCGCCAAAGCCTGGGGCCTTGACCGCCACAACCTTCAGAATGCCACGGATGGTGTTGACCACCAGAGTGGCCAGCGCTTCGCCTTCGACATCTTCGGCGATGATCAGCAGTGGACGGCCGCTCTTGGCGACTTGCTCGAGCGTGGGCAACAGGTCACGGATGTTGCTGATTTTCTTGTCGTACAACAGCACGAACGGGTTTTCCAGCAGTGCGGATTGCTTCTCTGGGCTGTTGATGAAGTAGGGCGACAGGTAGCCGCGGTCGAACTGCATGCCTTCGACGACTTCAAGTTCGCTGTCCAAAGACTTGCCGTCTTCGACGGTGATGACGCCTTCCTTGCCCACTTTGTCCATGGCATCGGCAATGATCTTGCCGATGGTCTCGTCCGAGTTGGCCGAGATGGAGCCAACCTGGGCAATTTCCTTGCTGGTGGTGGTGGCCTTGGAGGCTTTCTTGAGTTCTTCAATCAGGGCTGCGACAGCCTTGTCAATGCCGCGCTTGATGTCCATCGGGTTCATGCCGGCGGTCACGTACTTCATGCCTTCGTGCACGATGGCCTGGGCCAGCACGGTGGCAGTGGTGGTGCCGTCGCCAGCGATGTCAGAAGTCTTGGATGCAACTTCCTTGACCATCTGCGCACCCATGTTTTGCAACTTGTCTTTCAGTTCGATTTCCTTGGCCACCGACACGCCGTCCTTGGTCACCGTGGGGGCGCCAAAGCTGCGGTCGAGTACCACATTGCGACCTTTGGGGCCGAGGGTGACTTTGACCGCGTTGGCCAAAATGTTCACACCTTCAACCATGCGTGCGCGGGCTTCGCCGCCGAAAACTACATCTTTTGCTGCCATGTTATGACTCCAATAAATTCAAATAAATACGATATGCGTTGTTTGACAAGAAAGCGCGCAGGCTTTACTTCTCGACAACCGCGAACAAGTCATCTTCTTTCATGACCAGGAGTTCGTCGCCATCGACCTTGACGGTCTGGCCGCTGTACTTGCCAAACAACACGCGGTCGCCGACCTTGACTGCCATCGGGCTGACTTCACCCTTGTCGTTCTTTTTGCCGGGGCCAACGGCCAGCACTTCACCTTGATCGGGCTTTTCAGCAGCGCTGTCAGGAATGACAATGCCGGAGGCGGTTTTGGTTTCGTTTTCTACGCGTTTGACGATCACGCGGTCGTGCAGGGGACGAAGTTTCATGGTGACTCCTATAAAGTTTGAAACGGTGGGTTGACAAAGGCCATCACCATTGGTCTGGCGGTGGCCTGTAACTTTCAGAGGAAATGCCAACGAGATTGTTAGCACTCACCTCAAACGAGTGCTAATGATAAGGCCTTTTGGCTCGTTTTCAAGACCACCACTGACGATTGGCCTTACTTTTCCGGAAATTGAGAGGCGTCTTTTGCCGGGCCGGGCACCTCATGGTCGCGGTCCGGGCGCTTGTAAGGGTCAACATGGGTCATCATGTTGATCACGCGGTGGCGCAGCATGACGCGGTTGCGCGCTGCCACGGCAATGTCGTGGCCCTGCTCCACGTTCAGGGTGGCGTCCACTTCGAGGTGGGCGTCCACCACGATCATGTCGCCCATTTTGCGGGTGCGCACATCGTGCACATTGCTGATGCCGGGGGTGTCGAGCAGGGTTTTGCGAATGGCCTGCACCTCTTTTGCGTCAACGGCGCGGTCCATCAGGTCGTGCAGCGCGTTCCAGCCAAAATTCCAGCCCATGCGGGTCACCATGAAGCCCACCAGCGCGGCGGCAATCGGGTCAAGAATGGGGTAGCCCATCAGGTTGCCGATGATGCCAATCCCCACCACCAGCGAAGACGCCGCGTCCGAGCGCGCGTGCCAGGCATTGGCCACCAGCATGCTGCTTTTGACCTTTTTTGCCACCGACAGCATGTAGCGAAACAGCAGTTCCTTGGCTGTGAGCGCGCCAGCGGCCACCCACAGGGCCATGATGTGCACCGTGGCAATCGAAGTGGGATCCTGCAATTTGCTGGCGGCTGACCACAGCATGCCCAGGCCTACAGCCAGCAACAACAAGCCCAGTGCCAACGAGGCCGCTGTCTCAAAGCGTTGATGGCCATAAGGATGGTCTTGGTCGGCGTCTTTTTGACTGTGGTGGTTGGCAAACAGCACCACAAAATCGGCCACCAGGTCAGACAGCGTGTGGATGCCGTCGGCGATCAGGCCCTGCGACTTGGCTGTGATGCCCACCGCAATCTGGGCAATGCTAAGTGCCAGGTTGACGGCCACGCTGACCCAGGTGGAGCGCGACGCCGCTGCAGCGCGCTCGGCAGGGGTGAATTGGCTGTCTTCGTCGTTGTCGGGAAATTCATCAGAGCGCATGGGTTGCTCAATCAGTGCGTGGGCCTGAAGTTTAGGTTACCGCGCCGTGCGCGCTCGCGCTTGGGCGCAGTATCACTTCATACAATCGTGTCATGAATTTTTTAGACATGCTGCGCAGTGCCGAGCGCCAAAACGGTTCCCTGTTGTGCGTCGGGTTGGACCCCGATCCGGCCAGATTCCCTGCCGCCATGCAGGCTGATGCCAGCAAAATTTACGACTTTTGCGCGGCCATCGTCGATGCCACGGCTGACCTGGTGAGCGCCTTCAAACCGCAAATTGCCTACTTTGCCGCGAACCGGGCCGAAGACCAGTTGGAGCGCCTGATGGTGCACATGCGCCGCGCGGCGCCGGGCGTGCCGGTGATTCTCGATGCCAAGCGTGGCGACATTGGCAGCACCGCCGAGCAATACGCCAAAGAGGCCTTTGAGCGCTACGGTGCCGATGCCGTCACGCTGTCGCCGTTCATGGGTTTTGACACCATTGCCCCCTACCTCAAGTACCACGGCAAAGGCGCTTTTTTGCTGTGCCGCACCTCGAACCCGGGGGGCGATGATTTTCAGAACCAGCGGCTCAGCAGTGTGGCTGGCGAGCCCTTGCTGTACGAGCACATTGCGCAACTGGCGCAGGGGCCGTGGAACCTGAACGGCCAGTTGGGTCTGGTGGTGGGCGCCACTTACCCGGCCGAGATCGCGCGCGTGCGTGCTCTGGCGCCGACGTTGCCGCTGTTGATTCCGGGCGTCGGCGCGCAGGGCGGCGATGCGCTCGCCACCGTCAGGGCGGGCTGGCGCGAAGATGCGCCGATCATCGTGAATTCATCTCGCGCCATTTTGTACGCTGCCCAGGGCGCCGACTTTGCCCAGGCCGCGCGCCAGGAGGCAATCAAGACCCGTGATTTATTGCAAGCCGCAAATTCAGATTTGGCTTAAGTCCAGCGCTGCTCCCGGAGCCGTGCTGGCAGCTGCGCCTTTGGCTTTCAGGAAACCGCCAGTGCCGTAGCGCGTCACGCGGCTGTAAAAACGGCGCTTGAGCCGCTGCACCATGGTGGTGTAGGCGTCGTGCAAGGGCGGCAGAATGGTGAAGCTGTCGTAATTCACCACCACGTCGACGCGGTGGCCCAGCGGCGCCAGTAGCGCCGTGACTTGGTCGTCGATCGCCTTGATGTCGTCTGCGCTGTCCACCGACAGGCCTTCGAAGTTGATAAATAGCAGCTTGTGCGCACGGTCCAGTTCCAGCCGCTGCGCCAGCGGCGTGGCGAGCAACCGGGCACGCAAGCCCATGGGCGCATCGGCAAACAGCGCTGCGTCCATGAGGCTGAGCTGGGGGCTGATCAGCGGCAGAAAATCCATCTGGTCGAGTACATCACGCTGCAGGTCAACCCCCTCCGCCAGTTCAATCAGTTCCAGCGTGGGCGCCTGTTCGCTGCCGATCAGGCGGAACACGCAGCGCTCAGTCACATAAAGCACCTGCTGGCCACGCCGGCGCGACTCGCGGGCGCTGAAGGTGCGGTGCTCCACCTGCTTGACGAATTTGCGGCAGCTGCCTTCGCTGTCGATGTGCAAGCGCCCATCGGCAATATGCGCTTGCAGATCACCGGCGGTAAAGGTACCGACAAAAACCACGGTTTTGGCGTTCTGGCTGATGTTGATAAAGCCGCCCGCGCCGGCCAACTTGGGGCCGAATTTGCTGACGTTGAGGTTGCCCTCGGCATCGGCCTGCGCCAGCCCGAGCACCGCCACATCGAGCCCGCCGCCGTCGTAAAAGTCGAACTGGCTGGGCTGGTCGATGACAGCTTGCGCGTTGATGGCCGCGCCAAAGCTTAAGCCACCCGCCGGAATGCCGCCAATCACGCCGGGCTCGGCGGTGAGCGTCAGCAATTCAAATACCTTTTCTTCGGCGGCCACGGTGGCCACGCCCTCGGGCATGCCGATCCCCAGGTTCACCACGCTGTTGGGCTTGAGCACCAGCGCGGCGCGCCGGGCAATCACCTTGCGCGCGGTCAGCGCCATGGGCGCGATCAGGTCCACGGGCACGCGAATCTCGCCCGAATAGGCCGGGTTGTAGGGCTCGCAAAACGTTTGCATGTGGTGGGCGGGGTCGGTGGCAATCACCACCGCATCGACCAGCACGCCCGGCACCTTGACGCTGCGCGGGTGCAAGGTGTTGCGCTCGGCCAGGCGCTCGACCTGGGCAATCACGATGCCGCCGCTGTTGCGCGCCGCCATGGCAATGGCCAGGGCCTCGAGCGTGAGCGCCTCGCGCTCCATGCTCAGGTTGCCGTCGGGGTCGGCGGTGGTGGCGCGGATGATGCCCACATGGATCGGAAACGCCTTGTAAAACAGGTAATCCCGGCCGTCGATCGCCATGCGCTGGACGATGTCCGCGGTGGTGACGGCGTTGAGCTTGCCGCCACCGTGGATCGGGTCAACAAAGGTGTCGAGCCCGACATGCGTGAGCGTGCCTGGCTTGCCCGCGGCAATGTCGCGAAACAGGTGGGTGATGACGCCTTGCGGCAGGTTGTAGGCCTCGATCTTGTTGTCGATGGCGAGCTGCTGCAGCGTTGGCACCAGCCCCCAGTGGCCGCCGATGACGCGGCGCACCAGGCCGTCATGGCCAAAGTGGTTCAGCCCGCGGCTCTGGCCGTCGCCCTGGCCGGCGGCATAGACCAGCGTCAGGTTGCGCGGTGCGCCCTGGCCGGTTTCCGCCTGCGTCTGGACAAAGCGCGCCTCCAGTGCCACCGCAATTTCTTCGGCAAAACCGATGCCGACAAAGCCGCCGGTGGCCACCGTATCGCCGTCGTGAATCAGGCGCACGGCCTCGGCTGCGCTGACTACCTTGTTGCGGCGCGCGCCGGTGGTTTGCAAGTCATCAAACTGGGTGTGCATGGGTTGTCTCCTCAGGGCACGATTTTTTATTTGTGCCACGGAATCACCGCGGCATCTTTCTGCCAGTCTAAACCCGTTGGCTCATGCCTTCCCCATATTTCCTCGAAGTACTTTGGCCAGATAACGCCCGGTGTGGCTGGCCGGGTTGGCGGCCAAAGCTTCGGGCGCGCCGACCCCCACCACAGTGCCGCCGCCCGAACCGCCTTCGGGGCCCATGTCGATCAGCCAGTCTGCCGTTTTGATGACGTCCAGGTTGTGCTCAATCACCACGATGGTGTTGCCCGCGTCGCGCAGCTGGTGCAAGACTTTCAGCAGCAGGTCGATATCGGCAAAGTGCAAACCCGTGGTGGGCTCATCCAGAATGTAAAGCGTGCGGCCGGTGTCGCGCTTGCTCAGTTCCAGCGCCAGCTTGACGCGCTGGGCTTCACCGCCGGACAGCGTGGTGGCTGCCTGGCCGAGGCGGATGTACGACAGGCCCACGTCCAGTAGGGTGTGCAACTTGCGCTCGATGGTCGGCACGGCTTTGAAAAACTCATGCGCGGACTCCACCGTGAGGTCGAGAATTTGTGCGATGTTCTTGCCCTTGTAATTCACCTCCAGCGTTTCGCGGTTGTAGCGCTTGCCCGCGCAGACGTCGCACGGCACATAGACATCAGGCAAAAAGTGCATTTCGACCTTGACCATGCCGTCGCCTTCGCAGGCTTCGCAGCGGCCGCCGGCCACGTTGAAGCTGAAGCGCCCCGGGCCGTAGCCGCGCTCACGCGCAGTAGGCACTTCGGCCATGAGTTCGCGGATGGGGGTGAACAGGCCGGTGTAGGTGGCCGGATTGCTGCGCGGTGTGCGGCCAATGGGCGACTGATCAACGTTGATGACTTTGTCGAAGTACTCGATGCCTTCGATGGCGGCGTGCTCGGCGGGCTCATCATGGGCACGGTAAAGGGTGCGCGCCACCGCCTTGTACAGCGTGTCGTTCACCAGCGTGGATTTGCCCGAGCCCGACACGCCGGTGACGCAGGTGAACAAGCCCACAGGAAAAGCGACGTCAACGCTACGCAGGTTGTGGCCGCTGGCACCCATTACCTTGAGCGCCTGCAACTCGCCCAAGGTGGCGATGTGCTGCGCCTCGCGCTCGGCGCGGCGCACGGCAGCCGGGCTGGGGGCAAATCGGCTGGGTTTGCCGACGTTAAATGCCTTGGGGGTTTGTGTCGGTAACCAAGCGGTGCGGTGCGTGGGCACGGCAATGCTGCGCTCGCCACTCAAATACTGGCCAGTGAGCGAGCCAGGCGTAGCCATGACTTCGTCAAACGTGCCTTGCGCCATGACGTGCCCGCCGTGTACGCCCGCGCCGGGTCCCATGTCGATGATCTGGTCGGCCGCGCGCATCATGTCTTCGTCGTGCTCGACCACCAGCACGCTGTTGCCAATGTCGCGCAAGTGCTTCAGGGTGTCGATCAGGCGGTCGTTGTCGCGCTGGTGCAGGCCGATGCTGGGCTCATCGAGCACGTACATCACGCCGGTCAGCCCCGAGCCGATCTGGCTGGCCAGGCGAATGCGCTGCGACTCGCCTCCGCTCAAGGTCTCGGCGCTGCGGTCCAGGCTCAGGTAGGTCAGCCCCACGTCGTTCAAAAACTTCAGGCGCAGGCTGATCTCGCGCACCACTTTGGCGGCAATGTCGCCCTTGGCGCCGTGCATGGTGAGCCCGTTGAAATAGGCAAAACATTCGGCCAACGTGTAGTGGCTGAGCTCAAAAATAGCTTTGGCTTGCGCGCCTTCGCCAATCCGGACGTGGCGCGCCTCGCTTTTCAGGCGGCTGCCGGCGCAGTCGGGGCAGGGTTGGATGCTGCGCAGGCGCGCCAGGTCTTCGCGCACCACGTTCGAGTCGGTCTCGTGGTAACGCCGCTGCATGTTGGGAATGATGCCTTCGAACGGGTGTTTTTTTGTCAACTTTTTGCCACTGGAAACGCCCGAATCCATCACATAGCTGAACTTGATGTCCTCAAGCCCGGAGCCCTGCAGCACGGCGTGTTGCACGTTGGAAGGCAGCGACTCGAACGGCTGTTCGATGTCAAACTTGTAGTGCGCAGCCAGGCTCTCCAACATGGCAAAGTAGTAGGCGTTGCGCCGATCCCATCCCTTGATGGCGCCGCTGGCCAGGCTCAGCGTGGGAAACGCCACCACCCGCGCCGGGTCGAAAAACTCCTGCATACCCAAACCGTCGCAACTCGGGCAAGCGCCCACCGGTGAGTTGAATGAAAACAGGCGTGGCTCGAGTTCGGCAATTGAATAACTGCACACCGGGCAGGCAAACTTGGCGTTGAACAGGTGCTCAACCGGCTTGCCGGGTGCTCCCTCTGGGGCGCTATCCATTTCAAGGGCGATGGCGCGCCCGTTGGCAACCCGCAAGGCGGCCTCGAAGCTCTCGGCCAGGCGCTGCTTCAGGTTGTCGAAGTCGGTGCGGTCGGCGCTGGGGTCGGCGTCCGCATGGCGCACCTTGATGCGGTCGATCACCACGTCGATGTCGTGCTTCTCGGTTTTCTTGAGCGCAGGCAACTGGTCAAACTCAAAGGTCTGACCGTTGACCCGAAAACGCACATAACCCTGGTGCTGCATGTCGGCGAACACGTCAAGGAACTCGCCTTTTTTCTCACGTGCCAGTGGAGCCAAAATCATCAGTCGGATGTCTGCGGGCAGCGCAAGCACGGCATCCACCATCTGGCTAACAGTTTGCGATTGCAAGGGCAGGTTGTGCTCGGGACAGTAAGGCGTGCCGGCGCGGGCAAACAGCAGGCGCAGGTAATCATGGATTTCGGTCACCGTGCCGACGGTGGAACGTGGGTTGTGGCTGGTGGCTTTTTGCTCAATGCTGATGGCGGGCGACAGACCTTCGATCAGGTCCACGTCTGGCTTGTCCATCAGTTGCAAAAACTGTCGGGCGTAGGTGCTCAGGCTTTCCACATAGCGGCGCTGGCCCTCGGCATAGAGCGTGTCAAAGGCCAGGCTCGACTTGCCAGAACCGCTCAGGCCGGTGATCACCACCAGCTGGTTGCGCGGAATGTCGAGGTCGATGTTTTTCAGGTTGTGGGTGCGCGCCCCGCGCACGCTGATGTGCTGCTGCATGACAGCGCCCAAATAAGCGCCGTCAGTAGGGGCTGCAACGGCGCTACCGTTGTCGATGTGCTTCAAGATAGGTGTGCTCAAAATGTCGGCCAAACGCAAAGGGAAACCCGCCATGATAGTCAATGTGTGATGGCTGGCATTGCTCTTCTTGCCATTGACCCCTGGCAGCGCGTGACCAGCAAAGGGTCCAGAATCGGGGACAATCCGGGGCTCGCGGCCCTACGGGTTGTATTTTTGATTTCGGAGAAGCCCATGTCAGATGTGAATGCCTCACTGGCGTATGCCAGCGCCAAGCCCGCCACCGCCATGACGGCGCTGGAACTGCGTGCCAGCTTTTCGCTGGCCTCCATCTTTGCCCTGCGCATGCTCGGTCTGTTTTTGATTTTGCCGGTGTTTGCCATCGAGGCAGCGCGTTACCCCGGTGGCGACGATGCCGCGATGGTCGGGCTGACCATGGGCATTTACGGCCTCACGCAGGCCATGCTGCAGTTTTTGTACGGGCTGGCTTCTGACCGGGTCGGGCGTAAGCCCGTGATCGTGTTTGGTTTGCTGGTATTCGCCGTAGGTAGCCTCGTGGCGGCATGGGCGCCCACCTTGACCTGGCTGGCCATTGGCCGAGCGGTGCAAGGCGCAGGCGCGGTGTCGGCGGCCGTCACGGCACTGCTAGCCGACCAGACGCGCGATGCGGTGCGTACCAAATCGATGGCGCTGGTGGGCGTCAGCATCGGCTTGATGTTTGCGGTGTCTTTGGTGGCGGCGCCCATCCTGGCGGGCTGGATCGGTCTGGTGGGCATTTTTGTTTTGACTGGTGTGCTGGCGTTGTTGGGCGTGGCGGCGGTGCTCTGGTGGGTGCCGGCCGAACCCTTGCAGCACAAGGACCAGCCGCGCGGCAAGTTGGCCGATGTGCTGAAGTCGGCGGCGCTGCTCCGGTTGAATTTTGGTGTGTTCGTGTTGCACGCGGTGCAACTGGCCATGTGGCTGGCGCTGCCGACCATGCTGGTCGAGGCCGGTCTGGCGCGTGACCACCACTGGCAGGTGTATCTGCCTGCGGTGCTGGGCTCGTTCGTGGTGATGGGCGGCAGCCTGTTCCAGTTGGAAAAGCGCGGCTACTTGCGCGCCGTGTTCTTGACATCGATTGGCCTGACCGCGCTGGTGCAGGCCGGGCTCTGGGCGCAAGTGGATGCCGCGCCAAGCATCGCGCTGCTGGGCGGGCTGCTGTTTGTGTTCTTTTATGGCTTCAATGTGCTCGAAGCCAGCCAGCCCAGCATTGTGTCGCGCGTGGCGCCGCCGGCCAGCCGTGGCGCGGCCATCGGGGTCTATAACACGCTGCAGTCGCTGGGCTTTTTTGTCGGCGGCATGGGCGGCGGCTGGCTTATGAAGCACGGCGGCGCCGGTACCCTTTATGCGACGTGCGCCGGTTTGATGCTGGTCTGGCTGGTGGTGGCCTGGCCAATGCAGGCGCCGCTTGGGCGTGGCCACTGAAACCCGGCTAAACTGAAGTATTCAAAGGAGCAGGCATGGCCTCAGTCAATAAAGTAATTCTTGTCGGCAACCTCGGACGCGATCCCGAGGTGCGCACTTTTCCCAATGGCGACCGCGTGGCCAATGTCACCATTGCCACCACCGACAAGTGGAAAGACAAGCAAACCAACGAAATGCGCGAAGCCACTGAATGGCACCGCATTGTTTTCAATGGCCGCTTGGCCGAAATTGTCGAGCAATACCTGCGCAAGGGTGCCCAGATTTATGTCGAAGGCAGCTTGCGCACGCGCAAATGGACCGACAAGGACGGCATTGAGAAATACACCACCGAAATCCGCGCCGACCAGATGCAAATGCTGGGTAGCCGCCAAGGTATGGGCGAACCCAGCCATGGCGACGATGGCGGCGGTTACGCTCGTCCGGCAGCCGCAGCGCCTCGTCCTGCGGTGGCAGCTGCCCGCGCGCCTGCGGCGGCCGCTCCAGCAGCGCGTCCGCCCAGTGGCTTTGACGACATGGATGACGACATCCCGTTCTGACCAAGCAATTTCTTCAAAAAACCCCGAAAAGTCGCAGGCTTTCCGGGGTTTTTTTATGGTTTATTGCGAATTCTCATGTACTGGAGGGGGTATTTTAAATATACTCGGGATAGTATTTTTGAGGAATTGCCATGTCTGCGTCTTTTTTATTGCGCTCACTGCTTCGATCCGCTCGGGTGGGCCGAACGTTGCTTGCCATCATGTCACTGGCTGCGCTGTCAGTGGCTGCGCAAACGCCGCCCGAGGTCGCCGTGGCTGCGGTGCAGCGCAAGGCCGTGGGCAGCGGCTTTGAGCTTGATGGCGTGGTGCAGCCGGTCAAGCAAAGCACCGTGTCGGCGCAGGCCTCGGGGCGCATTGTCACGCTGGCGGTCAAGGCTGGTGATGCGGTGCGCGCCGGTCAGTTGCTGGCCACCATTGATGACCGTGAAACGCAAACCGGCGTGCAACTCAGCCGCGCCCAAGCGGCGCAGGCGCAGGCCGAGTTGCGCAACGCGCAAGCCAATTTTGACCGCACCCGGGAGCTGCTGGCGCAGGGCTTTGTCAGCAAAGCGGCCATGGACACGGCTGACGCACAACTCAAGTCAGCGCAGGCCGGCCGCGACCAGGCCAGCGCTGGTGAAAAGCAGTCCGGGCTGTCGCAGGGTTTTACCCGTGTCACCGCACCGTTTGATGCCTTTGTATTGCAAACGCTCGCCGAGGCGGGTGACCTGGCTTTTCCTGGCAAGCCGGTGTTGACGCTGTACGCGCCCCTGCCGCTGCGGGTTGTGGTGCAGGTGCCGGTATCACGGTCAAAGCTGGTGCAAGACAGCGCTTCAGTCGAGGTGCAGGTGCGTGGCACAGACGGCGCCATGCAGTGGGTTCGTCCCAGTCAGGCCAGCCACCTGCCCACCGCAGATGCAGTGTCGCAAACCATTGAATGGCGACTGCAGTTGCCCGTCAGCGCGGTCCAGGGACTGCTGCCGGGCCAACAGGTGCGGGTGCGTTTTGCCGCTGGCCAGTCGCAGCGTTTGCTCATTCCGATGGCAGCCGTGTTGCGCCGTGGCGAGTTGACGGCGGTCTATGTGGCCTCAAATCAGGGCTTCGTGCTCAAGGCGATTCGCCTGGGCGCAGACCATGGTGCGCAAGGCGTTGAGGTACTGGCGGGGCTGAGCGACGCCGATCAGGTGGCACTTGCGCCGGTACGTGCTGGCCTGGCCGGGGCCAGACCTGTTGGTAACGTGGCGCAGTGACATGAGCATGTCTGACGAATCCAAACTTGGTATCTCCGGGCGCATGGCCCGGGCTTTCAAGCTCAACGCCATCACGCCCTTGCTGGCGCTGGTGGCGCTGCTGCTGGGTGTTTTTGCGGTGTTGGTGACGCCGCGCGAGGAAGAGCCGCAGATCAACGTCACCATGGCCAATGTGTTGATTCCCTTTCCCGGGGCCAGCAGTGTCGATGTGCACAACATGGTGGCGCGCCCGGCCGAGCAGGTGTTGAGCCAGATTGCCGACATCGAGCACACCTATTCCGTGGCACGCCCCGGCATGGCCGTGATGACGGTGCAGTTCAAGGTGGGCGTGCCGCGCACCGAGGCGCTGGTGCGCCTGTACGACGTGCTCAACGCCAATCAGGATTGGTTGCCGCGCGAGCTGGGCACACTCACGCCCATTGTCAAGCCCAAGGGCATCGACGATGTGCCGGTGCTGGCCGTCACGCTGTGGAGCGAGGATGCCTTGCCTGCTGTTGATCTGGAGCGCGTGGCGCATACCCTTGAGGCCGAATTGAAGCGGGTGCCGGGCACGCGCGAGGTGCAGACCATTGGCGGGCCGCAGCGCGCCGTGCAGGTTTGGCTCGACCCGGTGCGCCTGCGCGAGCGTGGTGTCGATGTGCTGTCGCTCAAGGCCATGCTGGCCGCCGCCAACGCCAGCATGCCGTCGGGTTCAGTGCTCGACCCGCAAGTGTTGGGTGGCCAGATGCTGAGCGTGGAAACGGGTGAATTTTTGCGCTCGGCCCAAGACGTGGGCGATGTGGTGGTCGGCGTCAGCAATGGCCTGCCGGTGTACCTGCGCGAGGTGGCCCGCATCGAGACCGGTGCGCAATTGCCGCAGCGCTATGTCTGGTACACACCCGGCGCGGGCACGAGCGCAGTTACTGCGTCGGACAGCCCGGCCGGGTCGGTTATGGCGCCAGGCGGGGTCTACCCGGCCCTGACCCTGACTGTGACCAAAAAGCCCGGTACCAACGCTGTCGACGTGTCAAGAGCGGTGCGTGCGCGCGTGCAGGAACTCGGTAACACCGTAATTCCCGGCAATATCCAAACCACCATCACCCGCGACTACGGCGAAACAGCGGCTGAAAAAGCCAACAAACTGATCCAGAAACTGGCCTTTGCCACCGGTTCGGTGATTTTGTTGGTGGGTTTTGCACTGGGCCGTCGCGAGGCGATCATTGTGGGCGCTGCTGTCATTCTGACCCTGACCGCCACGCTGTTTGCGTCATGGGCCTGGGGCTTCACGCTGAACCGGGTGTCGTTGTTTGCGCTGATTTTTTCCATTGGTATTCTGGTCGATGACGCTATTGTGGTGGTGGAAAACATCCACCGGCACCAAAAGCTGTTCCCGGATCGCAGCTTGCGCGAAATTATTCCTGGCGCGGTCGATGAGGTGGGCGGCCCCACCATTCTGGCCACTTTGACGGTGATCGCCGCGCTGCTGCCGATGGCTTTCGTGACCGGTTTGATGGGCCCTTACATGAGCCCGATTCCGATCAACGCCAGTCTGGGCATGGCGATTTCTTTGGCCATTGCCTTCACGGTCACGCCCTGGCTGGCGCTGAAAGTGATGCGTGAGCATGGTCACACCGACGCTGCCGCCGAGACCAAGGGCTTGGGGCCCAAATTGCAGCGTCTGTTCACCTGGGTGCTGACACCGTTTCTGACCAGTGCCAAAAAACGCTGGCTGTTGCTGCTCGGCATTTTGGCCGCGCTGCTGCTGTCAGTGGGGTTAACACTGGTGCAGTGGGTGGTGCTGAAAATGCTGCCCTTTGACAACAAGAGCGAGTTCCAGGTGGTGGTCGAAATGCCAGCGGGCACGCCGCTCGAAAACACCGCGGCCACGCTGCATGAGCTGGGCGCATTTTTGGCGCAGCAACCGGAGGTTTTGAATCTGCAAGCCTATGCGGGCACGGCTTCACCCATCACCTTCAACGGACTGGTGCGCCAATACTATTTGCGCGCTGACGCCGAGCAGGGCGACGTACAGGTCAATCTGGTAGATAAACATCACCGCAGCGACAAAAGTCATGTGATTGCCCAGCGTCTGCGCCCAGCGCTGGAAGAAATTGGCAACCGCCACCAAGCGCTCATCAAGGTGGTGGAGGTGCCGCCCGGTCCGCCGGTGATGTCGCCGCTGGTGGCCGAGGTCTATGGCCCCGATGAGGCTGGCCGCCAAGCGCTGGCCCTGCGCGTGGCGCTGGCGTTTGCCGCCACCCCGGACATTGTCGGTGTCGATACCTCGCTTGAAGAAGACGCTCCCCGCGCTTACCTGAAAGTGCGCCGCCAGCGCGCCGAGTCGCTGGGCATTTCGGTGGCGATGGTGGCGCAGACAGCGGCCATGGCACTGAGCGGGGTCGATGCCGCCTATCTGCATGATGGCCATACCAAATATCCGGTGCCGGTGCGCCTGCAATTGCCGCTGGTCGATCAGGTTGGGCTCGACGCGATTTTGGCCATGCCGCTGCGCGCTGCCAATGGCCAAATGGTGCCGCTGTCAGAGCTGGTGCAAGTGGAGCATGGCGTGATCGACAAGCCCTTCTTCACCAAGGACTTGCAGGGCGTCAGCTACGTGTTCGGCGACATGGCGGGCAAGCTCGATTCGCCCTTGTATGGTCTGTTTGCCATTCGCGACAAACTGCAGGCGGCTGCGCTGCCAGGCACCGGCGACTTGGGTGAATACTGGATCAGCCAACCCAGCGACCCCTATCGCCAATATTCGGTCAAGTGGGACGGAGAGTGGCAGATCACCTACGACACCTTCCGCGACATGGGTGCGGCTTATGGCGTCGGGCTGATTTTGATTTACCTGCTGGTGGTGGCGCAGTTCAAGAGCTACTTGACGCCGCTGGTGATCATGGCGCCGATCCCGCTGACCATCATTGGCGTGATGCCGGGGCACGCGTTGCTGCAGTCGCAATTCACCGCCACGTCGATGATCGGCATGATTGCGCTGGCGGGCATCATTGTGCGCAACTCCATTTTGCTGGTGGACTTTATCGAGTTGCAGGTGGCGCAGGGCGTTGCCTTCAAGGAGGCGGTGATTTCTTCTGCGGCGGTGCGCGCGCAACCCATTGCCTTGACCGGGCTGGCGGCCATGATTGGTGCCTTCTTCATTCTGGACGATCCCATCTTCAACGGGCTCGCCATTTCGCTGATCTTCGGTATTCTGGTCTCCACGCTGCTCACGCTGGTGGTGATTCCGGTACTGTATTACGCGCTGTACTGGCGCCGTCATCAAGCGCACGAAGAGGCGCCAACTTCCCTCGGTAACGCTCACTAACTTTTACATTACAGGAGACAAGACATGGCTCACATCGTCATCATGGGTGCAGGCATTGGCGGCATGCCCGCAGCTTACGAATTGCGCGAAATGCTGCCCCCCGAGCATCGCATCACGGTGGTCAATGCCACCGACTACTTTCAGTTTGTGCCGAGCAATCCGTGGGTCGCGGTGGGCTGGCGCGAGCGCGAGGCCGTCACCCTGCCGATTGCGCCGTATCTGGCGCGTAAGAAAATTGGCTTTATCGGCAAAGCCGTGACCCACATTGATGCCGATGCCAACAAGCTCACGCTGCTTGATGGCGAGACGCTGGACTACGACTACCTGCTGATTGCCACTGGCCCCAAGCTGGCCTTTGACGAGGTGCCAGGCGCCGGGCCGGTGAAGTCGGGTGGCGGTGGCTTGACCCATTCCATTTGTCATGTGGACCACGCCCAGGCCTTGTTTGCTGATTACGAAGAATTTTTGAAGAACCCCGGTCCGATCGTGGTCGGTGCCATGCCAGGCGCCAGTTGCTTTGGCCCGGCTTATGAATTCACCATGATTTTGGACACCGACTTGCGTCGCCGCAAATTGCGCAACAAGGTGCCCATCACCTATGTCACCAGCGAACCTTATATTGGCCACCTGGGGCTCGGCGGTGTCGGCGACAGCAAATCGATGCTGGAGTCCGAGTTTCGCAACCGCGATGTCAAGTGGATTACCAATGCCAAAACCACCAAAGTTGAGCCTGGCAAGATGTTCGTCACGCAAATTGATGACCAAGGCAACGTGCTCAAAGACCACGAGGTGGCGTTCAAACTGTCGATGATGCTGCCCGCCTTCAAGGGCGTTGACGCGGTGGCGGCGGTGCCCAAGTTGTGTAACCCGCGCGGCATGGTCATCATTGACGAATTCCAGCGTAGCAAGGCGTACCGCAACATTTATTCGGCTGGCGTCTGCGTCGCCATTCCACCGGTTGAAGTCACGCCTGTTCCGACCGGTTGCCCCAAAACCGGCTACATGATCGAGAGCATGATGACCGCCATTTGTCACAACATTGCCAATGATCTGCTCGGCAAACCCGCCACCGCCAAGGGCACCTGGAATGCGGTGTGCCTGGCAGACATGGGTGACACCGGCGCCGCGTTTGTGGCGCTGCCGCAAATTCCGCCGCGCAACGTGAACTGGTTCAAAAAGGGCAAGTGGGTGCACCTGGCCAAGATTGCCTACGAGAAATATTTCATGCGCAAGCTCAAAAAAGGCACTTCCGAGCCGATCTATGAAAAATACGTCATGGGCCTGCTCGGTATCAATCGTCTCAACAAGTAATCAAAGGAGTTTTTGCAATGACAGTGCAACGTTATATTTTGGTCTTTGCCGGCCTGTTCATCATGATCTCACTGGCCTTGGGCGTTGAAGGCAGCCCGCTGTTTGTCAGCAAGTGGGCGCTGGCGTTCACCGCTTTTGTTGGTGCCAACCTGTTTCAATCCGGCTTCACCAATTTTTGTCCACTCGGCATCATTCTGAAAAAGCTGGGCGTGCCTGAGTCAAAAATCGGTTGCGCCAACTGATCGCCCCATCGTTTGACAGGACCACCGCATGACCGTGTTAACCAGTGAAACCGGCCGCACTGAGGTGCTCAATCGCCTTAAGCGTGCCGAAGGCCAGATTCGGGGCGTGCAGCGCATGCTTGAAGAGGGCGAGAGTTGCCTCAAGATCAGTCAGCAGTTTTCCGCCGTGCGCAAGGCGCTTGACAGTACCTATCTGCGCATGACCATGTGTTTCATGGAGCAAGAGCTGACCCAGTGCGTGGCCCCCGATGCTGCCCAAAAAGAGAGCCTGGACACCATGCTCAAGGACATGGAGAACCTGCTCTCGCGCATGGGTTAAGGCAATGTTTCCTGGCCCGAAATTGTGCCGCCGCCCAGGCAGACTTCGCCGTCATACAGCACAGCAGACTGGCCCGGCGTAACGGCCCATTGCGGCGCTGAAAAGTTCAGGTTGAAGGCGTCCAACGACTGCATGTGCAGCTGGCAGGGTGCGTCCGCCTGGCGGTAGCGCGTCTTGGCCGCAAGCGCTTGGGCTGTGGGCGCTTCACCCGCGACCCAACTGCCATCTTGCGCCACCAATTCTTTCGACAGCAGCCACGGGTGATCGTGGCCTTGCACCACCCACAAGGCGTTGTGGGCCATGTCCTTGCGCGCTACAAACCAGGGCGCGTGGTCGCCACCGCCGCGCGGCGCGCCTTTGGCCTTGAGGCCGCCAATGCCCAGGCCCTGGCGCTGGCCCAGTGTGTAAAAGCTCAATCCCACATGCTCGCCGATGGTGTGGCCTTTGTCATTCTTGATCGGGCCAGGCTCCTTGGCGATGTAGCGGTTCAGGAATTCTCGGAATGGGCGTTCACCGATGAAGCAGATGCCGGTGGAGTCCTTCTTTTCGGCGTTCGGCAAGCCGATCTCCAGCGCGATGCGGCGAACCTCGGTTTTCAGTAACTCACCGACAGGAAACAGCGTGTTGGCCAGTTGTTTCTGATTCAGCCGGTGCAGAAAATAGCTTTGGTCCTTGGCCGGGTCCAGACCCTTAAGCAATTCGTGTTTTTCGGTGTCGGCATTCAAGCGCACGCGGGCGTAATGGCCGGTGGCTATTTTGTCGGCGCCCAGGCGCATGGCGTGGTCCAGGAAAGCTTTGAACTTGATTTCGGCGTTGCACAAAATGTCGGGGTTGGGCGTGCGCCCAGCGCTGTATTCGCGCAGGAATTCGGCAAACACCCGGTCTTTGTATTCGGCGGCAAAGTTGACGTGCTCGATCTCGATACCGATCACGTCGGCCACCGCGGCAGCATCCAGAAAATCCTGGCGCGACGAGCAGTAGTCATCGTCATCATCGCCCTCCCAGTTTTTCATGAAGATGCCGATCACCTCATGGCCTTGTTGCTTGAGCAGCCAAGCGGTTACGGCCGAGTCCACGCCGCCGCTCAGGCCCACCACCACGCGGTGCCGCCCGGGCGCGGCGCTCATGCCATGCCGCCCGTGGCTGGAACCGTCGGGCGGAGCACGCTGTTGTGGGTGTGGATCAAGTCAAGCGGGTAGCGCTGGCCGCGCAAATAGTCTTCCATGCATTCAATGATGAGCGGGCTGCGGTGGCGCTCGGCGCTGGCGCGAATCTCTTCAGGGTTCAGCCACAGCGTGCGCACAATGCCGGTGTCGAGGCTGCGCCCCGGTTGCACTTCGCCCAGCGTGCCGCAAAAAGCAAAGCGCAGGTAGGTGACGTCTTCGGCCGCATGCTGCGCGCGCGCCGGGCGCTGAAAACGCGACATATACACACCGAGCAAATGCGTGGGGGTGAACAGGTGCGTGGTTTCTTCAAGCGCCTCGCGGGCGCAGGCGCTCACCAGGCTCTCGCTTTCGTCGAGGTGACCTGCCGGGTTGTTCAGGCGCAGGCCCTCTGGGGTGTGCTCTTCAACCAGCAGGAATTTGCCGTTTTGTTCAATGATTGCCGCCACGGTGGCGCTGGGTTTCCATCGGATATTCATGCCCGGATTATCGGCAAAGAGCGCCGTGGCCCGCCGTTGGCGCCTAGCCCCAAAGTTTGAGATGGATCAAATAGTGAACGGGTCACCGATCCAAAACTCGAAAAAACTGATGTAAGCTCGCCCGGTTAGTTCGATCCCGCCCAAAATCATACGAGGAGACGCTTCATGCAAGCTGGTGCCACCACTCAAGGCTTATCGGATAAATCCGTCGTTTCACCCCCTCCGTCATCACCTCAAACCCCGCAATGCATCGGCGTCCCACGCGAAGTTTTTCCTGGTGAAAAACGCGTGGCCACCGTGCCTGAGGTGGTTGAAAAATTGATCAAACTCGGCTTCAAGGTGGCCGTTGAAACGGGTGCTGGCGAGTTGGCCAATTGCGACGACGCGTCCTATCGCGCCGCCGGTGCCGAAGTTGTCGACACAGCCGCATCACTTTGGGCGGCCTCTGACATTGTCTTCAAGGTGCGCGGCCCAACCACTGACGAAGTGGCGCTGATGCATGAAGGTCAGACCTTGATCAGTTTCATCTGGCCGGCACAAAACCCTGAGCTGATGCAACTGCTTGCCGCCAAAAAGGTGAATGTGCTGGCCATTGACGCGTTGCCGCGTACCCTGAGCCGGGCGCAGAAAATGGACGCACTGACCTCACAGGCCGGTGTCGCCGGCTACCGTGCCGTCATCGAAGCCGCCAACGCTTTTGGCCGATTCTTTAGCGGCCAGATCACGGCAGCGGGCAAGGTGCCGCCAGCCAAGGTTTTCATTGCCGGTGCCGGCGTGGCAGGCTTGGCGGCCATTGGCACGGCCTCCAGCCTGGGCGCCATCGTGCGCGCCAATGACACCCGTGCCGAAGTGGCCGATCAGGTGGTGTCTCTGGGTGGCGAATTCGTCAAGGTCGATTATGTGGAAGAAGGCTCCGGCGGCGGCGGCTACGCCAAGGTCATGAGCGAGGGCTTCCAGCAAGCCCAGCGCGCCATGTACGCCAAGCAGGCCAAAGACGTTGACATCATCATCACCACCGCGCTGATCCCGGGCCGCCCAGCGCCCAAGCTGATCACCGCCGAGATGGTGCAGAGCATGAAGCCCGGCAGCGTGATCGTTGACATGGCTGCCGAGCAGGGCGGCAACTGCGAATTGACCGAGCCAGGTCAGGCGGTGGTCAAGCACGGTGTGACCATCGTCGGCTACACCGATTTGGTCTCGCGACTGTCGCGGCAGTCGTCCACGCTGTATGGCACCAACCTGTTCCGACTGACCGAGGAGCTGTGCAAGACCAAAGACGGCATCATCGACGTCAACATGGAAGACGACGCCATTCGCGGCCTGACCGTCATCAAGGAAGGCAATATCACCTGGCCACCACCGGCTCCCAAGGTGGCGGCGGCGCCACCCGCAGCGGCCAAACCGGCAGCGGCGCCTGCAGTCAAAAAAGCCAAAGGCCACGGCGAGCCCAGTGCGCCCATGCCGGCGGGCAAGCTGGTCATCATGTTTGCCGTCGCAGCTGCATTGTTCTGGTTGATTGGCCGCAGCGCGCCCAAGGAGTTCATGTCGCACTTCACGGTGTTCGTGCTGGCCTGCTTTATCGGTTACATGGTGGTGTGGAACGTGAAACCCGCCTTGCACACACCGCTGATGAGCGTCACCAACGCCATATCAAGCATCATTGCCATCGGCGCGCTGGTGCAAATATCGCCGTTGATGGATGCGGCTTCGCGGCCCAACGGGCTGATCACCTGGATCGCGGCCGTGGCCGTTGGCCTGACAGCCATCAATATGTTCGGCGGCTTTGCCGTCACCCAGCGCATGCTGGCCATGTTCCGCAAATAATAAAAGGAGCCACGCATGAATTCGAGTCTGGCCACAGTCGCCTACATTGGCGCAACCATTTTGTTCATTTTGAGCCTGGGCGGTCTGTCCAACCAGGAAAGTTCTCGCCGCGGCAACCTGTTCGGCATGATCGGTATGACCATTGCCGTGCTGGCCACGGTGTTCGGGCCGCAGGTCAACAGTGGCGGTTACGCCTGGATCATTGGCGCCATGGTGATTGGCGGCAGCATCGGCCTCTACCTGGCGCGCAGCGTGCAAATGACGCAAATGCCCGAGCTGGTGGCCTTTATGCACAGCATGGTGGGTTTGGCAGCAGTGCTGGTGGGCTTTGCCACTTTTGTTGATCCCACCGCTACCGAAGGCTTCGAGGGCGCAGCCAGAACCATTCACGCACTCGAAATTTACATCGGCATTTTCATTGGTGCAGTCACCTTGTCGGGGTCGGTCATCGCCTTTGGCAAGCTTTCCGGGCGCATCGGCGGCAACCCGATGCTGCTGCCCGGTCGGCATTTGCTGAACCTGGCCGGCTTGTTGGTGGTGATTTATTTTGGCAGCGTCTTCATGGGGGTTCACACGGTCGAAGAGGGCATGATGCCGATCATCGTCATGACCGTGATCGCGCTGCTGTTTGGCATTCACATGGTGATGGCCATCGGCGGCGCCGACATGCCGGTGGTGGTATCGATGCTCAACAGCTATTCGGGTTGGGCAGCGGCTGCCACCGGCTTCATGTTGAACAACGACCTGCTGATTGTGGTCGGTGCGTTGGTGGGTTCCAGCGGTGCGATTCTGTCATACATCATGTGCAACGCCATGAACCGCAGCTTCATCAGCGTGATTGCCGGTGGCTTTGGCACGACCAGTGCCAAGCCCGCGGCCGCAGGCGGTGCGCAGCCAGCCGGTGAAGTTACGCCGATCAGCAGTGTCGAAACGGCTGAACTGCTGCGCGATGCCAAGTCGGTCATCATTGTGCCGGGTTACGGCATGGCGGTGGCGCAAGCCCAGCACACGGTGTTCGAGATCACCAAGTATCTGCGTGAAAAAGGTGTGAACGTGCGTTTTGGCATTCACCCGGTGGCCGGGCGCATGCCGGGCCACATGAACGTGTTGCTGGCCGAGGCCAAGGTGCCGTATGACATCGTGTTCGAAATGGATGAACTCAATGACGACTTCCCGGCCACCGATGTGACCATGGTGATTGGCGCCAACGACATCGTCAACCCCAGCGCCCAGGATGACCCAACGAGCCCGATCGCCGGCATGCCAGTGCTTGAGGTCTGGAAATCCAAGACCAGCATCGTCATGAAGCGCAGCATGGCCAGCGGCTACGCGGGCGTCGACAATCCGCTGTTCTACAAGGAAAACAACCGCATGCTGTTTGGCGATGCCAAGAAGATGCTCGACGAGGTGCTGACGGCTTTACGAGCCTGATCGTCCTGACGTATCTCAAAGAGGCCCTGCGGGGCCTCTTGCTATTGGTGTGCCATGTGTGCGCTGGGCGCCTGATAAACGCCAGGCTCGCCCGCTGGCCTGTCCTTGAATCGCTTGTGTAGCCAATAATATTGGTCTGGCATGGTGTCGATGTAGCTTTGCAGGCGCGCATTCATCAGTGCTGTGTCGGCGTGCAGGTCATCGGTGGGGAAGTTTTGCCATGCGGGCAACACCTGCACCTCATAACCCTGGGGTGTCATCCGGTTCAGCACGGGGACGACCTTGGCGCGCCCCAAACGGGCAAAACGCGACAGCGAAGGCACGGTGGCGGCGCTGATGCCATAAAAAGGCACAAACAACGATTCATGCGGGCCAAAGTTCATGTCGGGCAGCAAATAGAGCCGCTCGCCCTGGCGCAACGAAGACACAATGGCCTTGATGCCATCGGCCCGGCTGAACAACTTGATGGAGCCAAAGCGCTGGCGGCCCTGCAGAATCCAGGCGTCCACCACCTTGTTCGACTGGTTGGTGTAGATGGTGGTGATGGGGAGCGACAGCTGTTGCGTGAACGCCGTCCCGCCGGCGTCCATGCCGACAAAGTGCGGTGCAAAAATGACCACCGGGCCAGGGCCTGTGAGCTCATCCACCGCGCCGGTAATTTTCAAGCGGGCGCGAACCCTATCGGGCGAGCCGTGCCAAAGCCAGGCCCGATCCAGCCAGGCTTGGGCAAAGCGCACAAATACCCGGCGCGACAGGGCGCGCACCTGTAGTGCGTCAAGATGCGGAAAACACAAGCGCAAGTTGGTCTGCACCACGCGCCTTCGCGACCCCACCACCCCATAAAGCAGCTCGCCCAAAAGCCAACCCAGCGCGCGCACCCAGCCCAGCGGTAGCGGCGCCAAAGCACGCATTAAAAAAAGGAGAAATCGTGTTGCCATGGTTTGAGTTCGTCAAAGGCATCATGCCAGGGTGCGCGGCGTCTTGTAGCGCGCATAACCCCATAAGTACTGTTGCGGGCAATGTAACACCAGCATTTCCATGGCCTGGTTGATGGCACGGACCGCCTCTGGCAACGTCGTCGGCAGTTCGTTATTCAGTGCTTGCACGTGCACCCGGTAACCGCGCCCCCAGCTCAGGCGTTCACCCCAGGTCAGCAGCACGAAGGCGCCGGTTTGCTGAACCAGGCGCACCGACAGGGTCATGGTGTAGGCTTCGCGACCAAAAAATGGTGCCATCACGCCCATGCCCTGAGGCGGCACCTGGTCAGGCAGCAAGGCGACTGCCTCGCCCTGTTTGAGCGCCTTGATTAATTGTTTGACGCCGGACAGGCTGGTCGGCGCCGACAACAAGCCCGGCCGCTGGCGCGCTTGGGCAACCAGCGCGCGCAGCCAGCGCTGACGCGGCGGACGATACAGCACCGTTACCGGTTTGACTGCTTGCCCGAAGCGTTGCGCATAGGCTTGCGCCGCGATCTCGAAGCTGCCCAGGTGGGGCGTCAAAAACACCACGCCACGCCCTCGCGCCAGCGCCGCTGCCACAAGATCAGCGCCGTCCCATTGCACGGGCACGGGGCGGCCCAGCCACACACGGGGCAGTTCTGTCGCCAACTTGCCCGCCTCACCGATGGCGCCACGCCATTGCCGCCAATTCAAACCAGCTTGGTGTACATTGGCCAAAAAGCGCTGCCGGTAGGTGGCCGAGAGCAGGAACACGATCCAGCCCAGGGCAACACCGGCGCCGTGCAGCAGCCATAAAGGCCAGGCTGACAACAATCTGAAAAGGGTGATCATGGGTGAGATAAAATTCGGGCGTCGCTGAGTTACGGAACTACTTGCAGGGCGACACACAAGGGCCACCCAAATCAGGTTGTCATTGTGCCTTGTCAAACCATTGACAAATCTGCTAAAGCGTTCGCTGAAAGCCCCAAAAAGCCAAAGCAACGCACACCGGTTGTTAACTTTTACTAAGGGCTTTTTTCATGGCAAACGATTTTCTATTTACCTCTGAGTCCGTCTCTGAAGGTCACCCCGACAAGGTGGCTGACCAGATTTCCGACGCTATTCTTGACGCAGTTTTCAAGCAGGACCCCAAATCGCGCGTGGCGGCTGAAACGCTGTGCAACACCGGCTTGGTCATGTTGGCCGGTGAAATCACCACCAATGCCAATGTCGATTACATCCAGGTGGCGCGAGACACGCTCAAACACATCGGCTATGACAACACCGATTACGGCATTGACTACAAAGGCTGTGCCGTGCTGGTGGCTTACGACAAACAGAGCAACGACATCGCCCAGGGCGTTGACCACGCCAGTGACGACCACCTCAACACCGGCGCTGGCGACCAAGGCCTGATGTTTGGCTACGCCTGCAACGAAACCCCCGAGTTGATGCCCGCGCCCATTTATTACGCGCACCGCCTGGTCGAGCGCCAGGCTCAAGTGCGCAAGGACGGCCGTCTGCCCTTTTTGCGCCCGGACGCCAAGAGCCAGGTCACCATGCGCTACGTGGACGGCAAACCGCACTCCATCGACACCGTGGTGCTGTCAAGCCAGCACAGCCCCGAGATGAGCTTGGGTGACCGCATGACCGATGCCTTTTACGAGGCCATCCGCGAGGAAATCATCAAGCCGGTGTTGCCCAAGGAGTGGCTCACCGCTGACACCAAATACCTGATCAACCCGACCGGCCGCTTTGTGGTGGGTGGACCGCAAGGCGACTGCGGCCTGACCGGGCGCAAGATCATCGTTGACACCTACGGCGGCGCCTGCCCGCACGGTGGTGGCGCTTTCAGCGGCAAAGACCCGACAAAAGTCGACCGCTCGGCCGCATACGCTGCCCGCTATGTCGCCAAGAATATTGTGGCCGCCGGTCTGGCGCGGCAATGCCAGATTCAGGTGGCCTACGCCATTGGCGTGGCCAAGCCGATGAATGTGACGATTTACACCGAAGGTACGGGCGTGATTTCGGACGACGAAATTGCCGCCCTGGTGCACCTGCACTTTGACCTGCGCCCGCGCGGCATCATTCAAATGCTGGATTTGTTGCGCCCAATCTACGAAAAGACAGCCGCCTACGGTCACTTTGGCCGCGAAGAACCCGAGTTCACCTGGGAGCGCACCGACAAAGCCCAAGCCTTGCGCGAGGCTGCAGGCTTGTAATCACTCACGAACTGCTTGAGGCAGCGTTCGCTGGTTTTTGCTGGCGAATTGCTCGCCCTGGTGTCAGAGTCCCGCGCCGCCTGGCTGTTGCACGTCAGGGTGCGCCCATTGCCACAGCAGCGTGGCCACCCCCTCAACGCCCTGGCGCTTGGTGGCTGAAAACAGGCGTACTTCACCGCCGCCGGCTTGCAGTTGCATGATCGCCAGCGCCTTGCTTTGCTCGGCGCGCGTGAGTTTGTCTGCCTTGGTCAGCACCACCAGAAATTTCAGGCCTTCTTCAACGCGCGGCCGCACCACATCGAGCAACACTTCGTCGAGCTCGGTGAGGCCGTGGCGCGGGTCGCACATCAGCACAATCGCCTTGAGGTTTTCGCGCGTTACCAGGTAGTTGGCCATCACCTGTTGCCAGCGAATTTTGTCCTGCTTGGGCACCGCCGCATAGCCGTAACCCGGCAGGTCAGCCAGCACCGCGTCCGTCGCGCCTTGCTTGCCCAAAGAAAACAGGTTGATGTGCTGGGTGCGCCCGGGTTTTTTGGAGGCAAAGGCCAGCTGCTTTTGCTGCGTCAGCGTGTTGATGCAGGTGGACTTGCCCGCATTGGAGCGGCCTACAAACGCAATTTCGGGCACTTCCAAAGGCGGCAAAAAATGCAGTTGTGGCGCGGTGGTGAGAAATTTGGCGGTGTGAAGCCAGCCCAAAGCCACGACAGGACTCACGGTTTGAAGGCCGGGCTCGCCAGAGCCAGAAGTGTTTGGGGCGGATGGGCTGAGTGGAATTGTCATGAGGTGAACGCTGTTGAATTGAGCCATTGTAGAATTCAGACGCTTTTCCTACTTTCACTTGACCCGTCCACTTATGAAGCTGATTGCCACATTCACCCTTACTGCCGCGTTGATCACCACTGCTTTTTCGAGTGTTGCGAGTGAAGCCGCAGCTTCGGCCAAGCCGGACCTGGCCAAAGGCGAGGCCAGTTTTGCGGGGGTGTGCGCCGCTTGTCATGCCGCTGATGGCAATTCGCTGATCCCGGTGAATCCTAAACTGGCGCAGCAACACCCTGAATACCTTATCAAGCAGCTCACCGAGTTCAAGGCTGGCAAGCGCCAAAACGCGATCATGACTGGCATGGCTGCAATGTTGAGCGAAGACGACATGAAAAATATAGCCTATTGGGTCAGCAGCAAGAAGGCCACCCCCGGTGCCGCCAAGGAAAAAGACCTGGTCTTGCTGGGTGAGAAAATTTACCGCGGCGGCATTGCAGACCGCCAAATCCCGGCCTGCGCAGGCTGCCACAGCCCCAATGGCGCAGGCATTCCGGCCCAGTACCCGCGTTTGAGCGGCCAGCATGCAGACTATGCCGTTGCACAGTTGACCGCCTTCCGCGACGGCGTGCGCAACAACAGCCTGCAAATGACCCAAATTGCCGCCAAGCTCAATGACCGCGAAATCAAGGCCGTGGCTGATTACATTGCCGGGCTGCATTGATTTTTTGATTTCTTCTGAAAAAAAATAGGCGGGTTGTTCCAAGCAACCCGCCTATTTTTTTACCTGTGGCCGCGTTCCCAGGTGGTCATATTTCCCAGAAACAGCAGGTTTTTGCAGGAACACCTATCCTCAGTCGACCAGAAGCTTCAAGGAAACCACCATGCTCATCAAAACCAATGCCCAAGGCTTTGTTCATCCTGTACCCAGTGAGATCACCTCAAGGGCTGCCTACCAATCGCGCCGCGATCTGATCAGGTTGATGGCCACTGGCGTCGCCGGTGCCGCGCTGTCATCTTGGGCTGCGCGCGAAGCATTTGCGCAAAGCTGGACGCCACCCGGCCAGCAAGCTGCACTGTCACGCGGCAAAACAGCAGTGAGTGGCGCCTTGAGCATGGAAAAAGTGACCGCGTACAAAGACGCCAGCACGTACAACAACTTCTATGAATTTGGTACCGACAAGGCCGACCCGGCCAGAAACGCGCACACGCTTAAAACCAGCCCCTGGACGGTGGAAATTGAAGGCCTGATCAAAAGGCCAGGCCGCTACGCACTGGAAGACTTGCTCAAGCTCAGCGCTCAGGAAGAGCGCATTTATCGCCTGCGCTGCGTTGAGGGCTGGTCGATGGTGATTCCGTGGGTTGGGTATTCCCTGTCCGAATTGATCAAAAAAGTGGAGCCGCTGGGCAGCGCCAAATACGTTGAATTTGTCACCCTGGCCGATCCCAAGACGATGCCGGGCGTGGGCTCCAGAGTGCTTGACTGGCCCTACGTGGAAGGCCTGCGCCTGGACGAGGCGATGCACCCGCTCGCGCTGCTGGCGTTTGGCATGTATGGCGAAGTGCTGCCCAAGCAAAGCGGCGCGCCCTTGCGCCTTGTGGTGCCGTGGAAATATGGCTTCAAGAGCGGCAAGAGCCTGGTCAAAATCCGCTTTACCGACAAGCAGCCTGCCACCGCCTGGAACAAGGCCGCCGCCAATGAGTACGGCTTTTATTCCAACGTCAACCCCAACGTGGACCACCCGCGCTGGAGCCAGGCCACCGAGCGCCGCATTGGCGAAGACGGCCTGTTCACCAAAAAGCGCAAGACGCTGCTGTTCAACGGCTACGAGGCGCAGGTGGGCCAGTTGTACGCCGGCATGGATCTGAAAAAATACTTTTGATGCAGCGCGGTGAGGGCAAGGCAGCCAAGCCGCTGGTCTTCAGCGTAGCCTTGCTGCCGTTTTTTTATTTGCTGTGGGCCGCGGTTTTCGACCAATTGGGCGCCAACCCCGCCGAGGCGCTGGTGCGCTCCACGGGCGACTGGACGCTGCGCATGCTGTGCGTGGTGCTGGCGGTAACGCCCTTGCGGGTGCTCACCGGTTACGCGGCGTTGGCGCGCTTTCGTCGCATGCTGGGCCTGTTTGTTTACTTTTACGCGGTGTTGCACCTGCTCAGCTATAGCGGTTTTGACATGGCATTCGATGTTGCCGACATCGCCCGTGACATTGCCAAGCGGCCTTTCATTCTGGTGGGCTTTACTGCTTTTGTGTTGCTCACCAGCCTGGCGCTGACCTCGTTCAACCGGGCCATCAAGGCCATGGGTGCCAAAAACTGGCAACGCCTGCACAAGGCGGTTTACGTGGTGGCCGGTCTGGCCATCCTGCATTTTTTCTGGATGCGCGCCGGTAAAAACGACTTTGCCGAAGTGGCCGTGTACGCCGCTGTGCTGGCAGCCTTGCTGGGGTGGCGCCTGTGGCGCTATCTGGCCAAAGTCGCGGGCAGTGGCAAGCGTTCAAGTCGAATTTGATCCGCGTAGCTCTCACGCTCGCGAATCAGGTGGGCCTGGCCGCCGTCCACCAGCAGCTCGGCGGCGCGGTTGCGCGTGTTGTAGTTGCTTGCCATGCTCATGCAGTAGGCGCCCGCCGACAGCACCGCCAGCAAGTCGCCCTGCTGCACGCTCAAGTCACGGTCGTGGCCGAGCCAGTCGCCGCTTTCGCAGATCGGGCCGACCACTTCCCAGGTTTCGGTCGGGACGCTGCGCCGTGTGACTGGCACGATCTGGTGAAAAGCCTGGTACATGGCCGGGCGCGGCAGGTCGTTCATGGCGGCGTCGACAATGCAAAAGTTCTTTTGCTCGCCTGGCTTGAGGTACAGCACCTCGGTCAGGCACACGCCTGCGTTGCCCACCAGCGAGCGGCCGGGTTCGATCATCAGCGCGCGCTGGCCGAAACCACGGGCATCAAGTTTGGCCAGCAGATTGGCCCACAAAGCGTCCGCTACAGGTGGGGTTTCGCCGTTGTAGTCAATGCCCAGGCCGCCGCCCAGGTCGATGTGGCGAATCGGCACGCCAGCAGACTCAAGGGCTTGCACCAGGTCAAGCATGCGGTCCATGGCATCCAGGTACGGCGCCTCCTGGGTAATCTGCGAACCAATGTGGCAGTCGATGCCCTCAATGCGCAGGCCGGGCAGGGCGGCTGCGCGCTGGTAGGTTTGCACCACGCGCTCATGCGCAATGCCGAATTTGTTGCCCTTCAGACCGGTGGAAATGTACGGGTGGGTTTGCGGGTCCACATTGGGGTTGACGCGGACACTTACCGGCGCTTGCCGACCCAGGCTTATGGCGACCTCGTTGAGCACTTCCAGTTCGGCTTCGCTTTCCACATTGAAGCAGCCAATACCCGCTTGCAGCGCGGCGCGCATCTCGGCGCGGGTTTTGCCCACGCCGGAAAAGATGATGCGGCTGGCTTGCCCGCCTGCGGCCAGCACGCGGCTGAGTTCGCCCAGCGACACCACATCGAAACCACAACCCGCCTGGGCAAACAACTGGATCACGCCCAGGCTGGAATTGGCTTTCATGGCGTAGCAAATCTGCACCTGGCGCCCGGCAAAGCCGCGCTGGTAAGCCGCCAGCGCAGCGAGCATGGCGGCTTTGGAGTAAACAAACAAGGGCGTGCCGAATTGCTTCGCCAGGGCGCTCAGGTTGATCTCTTCGAGAAAGAGTTCATTACCTTGGTAAGCAAGGTGGGGCTGGCCAGGTAAGCGTGGTGAACTCATTGATAGTGCGGTGCTGAGGCAGAGTTTGCCGGTTGCAGGATGTTTTGGGTGTTGCCGGATGCTGGCAACACAGGCTCAGGCTGAGGCACCTGTTGGGGGGCGGCGTCTGGCGGCAAATAAAGCGGCCCCTGCTGGCCGCAGGCGATCAGAGCCGCACTGGCACCAAGGGCGAAGGCGCGCACTAGAATTTGGGGGATCAACAGCATGGTGAAATTGTAATGACTGACTCAGAATTCATGGATCGCGCGGAGCAAGTGCTCAAGGTCATCGAGGCCCGTTGCGACCGCATCAACGATGACACCTCGGCTGACATCGACAACCAGCGCACCGGCGGCATGATCACCCTGGTGTTTGCCAACCGCAGCCAGATCGTCATCAACCTGCAAAAGCCATTGCATGAGATCTGGCTTGCTGCGCGATGCGGCGGTTTTCATTACCAGTTTGATGGTGAACAATGGATGGACACCAAAGGCCAGGGCGAGTTTTTTGGCTCGCTGTCACGCTATGCCAGCGAGCAGGCGGGGCAGCCGCTGACGTTTGCGCCATGATGCGCCAGCCTATCTGAACAAGTCCAAAATCCTGTTTTTTTCGTCAGCCTCTGGTAAGGGAATGATCTGGGGTTGACCCGGGTCAGACGCATCGTTCAGGCCCAGGCTGGTGATGCCGGCGCCGCCTGCATACTCGTCGTAAAACCATTCGCCGCCCAGGTTGGTCACGCCTTCAGGCACGCCATACTGCATCACCGGCACGTCTTTCAAGGCCTGCGCCATAAAGTCGATCCAGACGGGCAAGCTCAAGCCACCACCGGTTTCACGCGCGCCCAGTTTTTTGGGCGTGTCGTAACCAATCCAGGCGACGGCAGCCAGGGTTGGCTGGTAGCCGGCAAACCACGCGTCTAGCGAATCATTGGTGGTGCCTGTCTTGCCGTAAAGGTCGGGTCGCTTGAGCCTGGCCTGTGCTGAAGCGGCTGTGCCCGAGCGGGTGACTTCCTGTAGCAAACTGTTCATGGTGAAGGCGTTGCGCGGCGAGATGGCGCGCATCGTCTCATTCAACATGGGCGCGTGGGTTTGCATGATCAGCTTGCCTTTCTGGTCGCTCACATGGCTGATCAACCACGGATTGACGCGGTAGCCGCCGTTGGCAAAGACCGAGTAGGCGGTGGCCATTTGCATTGGCGTGACCGAGCCGGCACCGAGCGCCATGGTCAGGTAGGCGGGGTGTTTGGCTGCATCGAAACCAAAGCGGGCGGCCCAAGCCTGGGCATTTTGGGGGCCTACCGTTTGCAAAATACGGATCGAGATCATGTTTTTCGACTTGGCCAGGCCGCGGCGCATGCTCATCGGGCCTTCAAACTTGCCGTCGTAGTTTTTGGGTTCCCAGGGTTGGCCCCCGGTCACGCCAGTGCCAAAAAATAGTGGGCTGTCATTGACGATGGTGGCAGGTGTCACGCCAGCCTCCAGCGCGGCCGAATAAATGAACGGCTTGAAGCTTGAACCCGGCTGGCGCCAGGCCTGGGTGACGTGGTTGAACTTGTTTTTTTCAAAATCAAAGCCGCCCACCAGCGCCTTGATTGAACCGTCGCGCGGGTCAATCGCCACAAAGGCGCCCTCCACCTCGGGCAGTTGGGTGGCTGCCCAGGTGCTCTTGGCTGTTTGCACCACCCGGATCACGGCGCCGCGGCGAATTTTGATGTTGGCCGCCGCCTTGTCAGACAAGCCCGACAAGACCGGCTTGAGTCCTTCGCCGGTGATTTCGATAATTTCCCCATCTTGCCGGATGACCTGAATTTTTTTGCTGGAGGCGTCCAGTACCACGGCTGACATCACATCGCCATTGTCCGGGTGCTCCTGCAACACATCGTCAATCACGTCGTCCATGGCTTGCGGGTCGGACGGCAGGCTGACGAACTTTTCCGGGCCCCGGTAAAACTGGCGCCGTTCATAGTTCATGATGCCGTTGCGCAACGCCTGGTAGGCGACGTTCTGCTGGGCTGTGTCGAGGGTGGTGAAAACGTTCAAACCCCGGGTATAAATGGCATCGCCATATTGCGCAAACATCAGCTGACGCACGGTTTCAGCCACGAACTCAGCGTGGATGCGGGGGTCGCCGGCGTTCGATCTGACCGTGAGCGGCTCGCGCTTGGCGGCATCGGCCTGTTCGGGGGTGATAAAGCCGTTAAACAGCATCCGTTCAATGATGTAGAGCTGGCGCGACCTGGCACGCTTGGGGTTGTTGATCGGGTTGTAGGCCGATGGCGCTTTGGGCAAACCGGCCAGCATCGCTGCCTCGGCAATGGAAATGTTTTGCAGTGACTTGCCAAAATACGCCTCGGACGCCGCAGCAAAGCCATAGGCCCGGTTACCCAGAAAAATCTGGTTCATGTAGATTTCAAGAATCTGGTCCTTGGTGAGCAGGTGCTCCAGCTTGAGGGTCAGCAGAATCTCGTAAATTTTGCGGGTGTAGGTTTTCTCGGAGGTCAGGTACACATTACGCGCCACCTGCATCGTGATGGTTGACGCGCCCTGGCTCTTGATGCGTCCAAGGTTGGCCAGTGCGGCCCGCAAAATGCCTTTGTAGTCCACGCCGCCATGCTCGTAAAACCGCACGTCTTCAATGGCCAGCACAGCGTCCTTCATCACTTTGGGGATGTCCTTGATGGGCGTGAGATGGCGGCGCTCCTCGCCAAACTCGCCAATCAGTTTGTTGTCGGCAGAAAAAACGCGCAGCGGCAGCTTGGGGCGGTAGTCGGACAAATCAGAAATGTCTGGCAGGTTGGGGTAGGCGACCGCCAGGGCGATGCCCACCAGAAGCACCAAGGTGGTGGCGCCTGCCAACAACAGTCCGCCAGTCCATAAGATTAGTCTGATCGTCCAATGCAACGCCGGGCGCTTTGATTTTTTGGGTGAGGTGGGAGAGTTGACGGTCATATAAGCGGTTAAGTGATTCTGTCCATTATAAAAATCAGGACATCTGCCGTGCTTAGGTTAGCATTGCAATAGTTGTATCAAACGCGAATCTGATCAATTCTTTACCTTTATTTCTGTGCTAGGAGCGGCTTTTTTGGGTTCTAGCATCTATATTTGGCAACATTAGCTTTTGCATAAATGCAAAATTTTCTTTACGTTACAACAAGCTTGCTGCTAGCATTCATGTAATTTCTTAAGAATTGCCTTGATTTTTTACCTTGTCTGGGGATTGTGTTGATTTCCTTGAGATCATTATTTAGCCAACAACCTGCCGCCTTGGTGGGCCTGGACATTGGCGCCTCGAGTGTCAAACTTGTTGAGTTGGGGCGCGACAAAGACAACAATCTGGTTTTGGAAGCCTGTGGCGTGCTGCCACTTGCAAGCGGTTGTATCAAAGACGGCAACATTGAGTTATTTGACGAGGTTGCCGACGTAGTGCGTAGCCTGATCAAGATGACCGGCGCCAAAACCAAAAATGTGGTCATGGCCTTGCCGCCATCCTCCGTCATCACTAAAAAAATCGTCTTGCCGGGTGGCATGTCAGACGCAGAACTGGAAATGCAGGTCGAGTCCGAGGCCAATCAGTACATCCCCTTTCCGCTTGATGAAGTCAGTCTGGACTTTTGCATTTTGGGCCCGAGCGCAGGTTCACAAGGCGACATTGATGTTTTGATTGCGGCCTCAAGGCGCGAAAAAGTGCAAGACCTGCAAGGTCTGGCCGAAGCCGCCGGGCTCAAGCCCGTGGTGGTTGACGTCAAGTCATACGCCTCGCGGTTGGCTGCCAGCCGCTTGATTGCCGACATGCCCGACCTTGCCGCAGACAGCATCGTGGCCTTGTTTGAAGTCGGCTCGCTGACCACCAGCATGCAGGTGATACGCAACGACGAAGTTCTTTACGACCGCGACCAGGCCTTTGGTGGCGCCCAACTTACGCAGTTGATCGTGCTGCAATATGGTTTTTCCTACGAAGAAGCCGAAACCAAAAAATGCCGTGGCGAATTGCCGGCAGACTTCGAGGCAACCGTTCTCAAGCCCTTCATCGAAAGCCTGGTGCAGGAAATCAGCCGCGCGCTCCAATTCTTCTTTACCAGCACCACCCACAACAAGGTGGACCTGGTCATGCTGGCCGGCGGCTCTGCCGCTCTGACAAACCTGACTGCCTCAGTCACCAAGCAATCCGGTTTTCCTTGCATGATCGCCAACCCTTTCAAGGGCATGCACATCGTCGAGGGCATCGGGCAGAAAAAACTGTTGCGTGATGCGCCCTCTTACCTGACCGCCTGCGGTTTGGCTTTGCGGAGGTTTTCGAAGTGATTCTGATTAACCTGCTTCCGCATCGGGAATTGGCCCGAAAACGCCGCAAAGAGCAGTTCACGCTCGGCCTGGGTTTGTCTGTGCTGATGGGCGTCTTGCTATCTGTGCTGGTCTACACCTGGTTCGAGGCGCAAATTTCGGACCAGCAGGACAAAAACCAGATGCTGAAAACCGATATCGCCAAGTTCGACGCCCAAATCAAGGACATTGCCGGCCTTGAGGGTGAAATTGCCGCTTTGTTGGCGCGTCAACAGGCCGTTGAGAACCTGCAGGCCGACCGCAATATGCCGGTGCACCTTTTGACGGAACTGGTGCAGCAGCTGCCCGAAGGGGTTTACATCACATCGATGCAGCAAAACGGCCAGAATGTCGCCTTGCAAGGTGTCGCCCAATCCAACGAACGGGTATCCGAACTGCTGCGCAACCTGGCCAACAATTCGCCCTGGTTCAGTGGCCCTGAGTTGGTCGAGATTGTGGCCGGCACCGCCAGTCTGAACGCGCGCGATGTGCGCCGGGTGGCCAACTTTCAGATCAGGGTCAAACTGGTTCGCGCCAGCGAAGCACCCCAGGCACCCGCCTCTGCTGCGGTGGCTAGCTAAAGGTGGGCATGATGGCCAAGAATCCAAGCATCCAAGACGATTTCAAAAAGCGGTTTGAGGCCGTTGCCAAACAGTTTCGGCATCTCGACAGCAAAGACCCGTCCAGTTGGCCTTTGTTGCCCCGCTTTGCTGTTTTTGCGCTTGTGGCAGCCGCCTGCGTGGTGGTGCTCTGGTTTGTCTGGTTGTCTGATGTCGAAGAAGAACTGGTGCAAGCGCACGCCGAAGAACTCAAGTTGCGCGACGACTACAAAGCCAAGCTGGCCAAGGCCGTCAACCTTGAAGCGCTGACCAAGCAACGCGAGCAGGTTCAGCAGTATGTGACCCAGCTCGAAAAACAACTGCCCAGCAAGGCTGAAATGGACGCCCTGCTGTCTGACATCAACCAGTCTGGCTTGGGCCGCAGCTTGCAGTTTGAGTTGTTTCGGCCGGGTCAGGTGGTGGTGAGCGACTATTACGCAGAGCTGCCAATTGCCCTGCGTGTTACCGGGCGCTACCACGATATGGGCGCTTTTGCCTCTGACATTGCCAACCTGTCGCGCATTGTCACGCTCAACAATCTGGACATCACCGTGGCCAAAGAGGGCGCTCTGACCATGAACGTGACCGCCAAAACATTCCGCTATCTCGACATCAACGAGATCGATGCGCAGCGCAAAGCCACCGCCAAGCCGAAGAAATGACCATGAAGCTTTTTAAAACTGCTGTTTTATGCTTGGTGATGGGCCTTTTGACGGCTTGCGGCTCTTCCTCGCAAGACGAATTAAGCCAATGGATGGCACAGCAAAAGGTCCAAACACAGCCCAAGATCAAACCGGTCTCGGCGCCCAAGCCCTTCAAACCCGAAAACTACAACCTGTTCGCTGAACTGGATCCGTACAACAAGCAAAAGCTCATCATGGTGCTGAGCAATGACGCCAACCAGGCGGCAGCCAATGGCGCCCTGATTGCGCCAGAACTGGCGCGCCGCAAAGAGCCGCTGGAAGAGTTCCCGCTCGACGCCATGGCCCTGGTGGGCAGCATGGTGTCGAGCAAGCAGCCGGTGGCTCTGGTCAAGATCGGCCCGCTCCTGTATCAGGTTAAGCTGGGCGACTACTTGGGGCAAAACTACGGAAAAGTCATCAAGATTGTCGAAAACGAAGTCACCTTGCGCGAAATCGTGCAAGATGCCGTGGGTGAATGGGTAGAGCGCACAGCCAGTTTGCTGTTGCAAGAGAGGTCAAAATGAAACATCGCCATATTGGTTGGACGGGTCGCTGGTGGCAACAGTTGGCACTTGGTTTGAGTTTGCTGCTGACGTCAGCCCTGGCGCAAGCGCAAGTGGCCATCGAGTCGGTTTCAGGCACCGTGCAAAGAGGCGTCGAGGTGGTCAAGATTGACCTGAGCGAAGCGCTCACCACAGCGCCCACCGGTTTTACCATTCAGTCGCCTGCGCGCATTGCGCTCGATTTCCCTAACGTCACCAGCGCCATCGGGCGCTCTACCGTTGAAGTCAACCAGGGCAACCTGCGCACGGTCAGCGTGGTGCAGGCCGGCGACCGCACCCGCGTGGTACTTAACCTCAAGCAAGCCACCACCTACACAACCCAATGGCAAGGCAAGTCGCTGCTGGTGGTGCTGGATGCCCTGGCCGGTTCGGCGCCGACGCCGTCAGCCCAGCTCTTTGCCGAAAACCAGAGCCGTGATGTGCAACCCCTGCGCGACCTCGACTTCAGGCGTGGCGACGAGGGCGCTGGCCGCGTCGTGGTGTCCTTGCCCAACAGCCAGGTGGGCGTGGATGTGCGTCAGCAGGGCCAGTTGCTGGTGGTCGAATTCATGAAAACCAGCCTGCCCGAAGGCCTGCGCCGCCGCCTCGATGTGAACGACTTCGGCACCCCCATCAAAACCATCACCACCAGCCAGACCGGCGACCGGGTTCGCATGGAAATCGTGCCACAGGGGGTGTGGGTGCACAGCGCTTACCAGACTGACGAGCAGTTTGTGCTGGAGGTCAAGCCGGTCAAGGAAGACCCCACCAAGCTGACACAAGGGCCTGGCTTTAGCGGTCAAAAACTGTCCTTAAACTTCCAGAGCATCGAGATTCGCTCGCTGCTGCAGGTGATTGCCGACTTCACCAACTTCAACGTCATCACGTCTGATTCTGTCACCGGCTCTGTCACCTTGCGCTTGCAAGACGTGCCGTGGGATCAGGCGCTCGACATCATCTTGCAAGCCAAAGGCTTGGGCGTGCGCAAGACCGGCAACGTGCTCTGGATTGCGCCCAAAGAGGAAATTATTGCCAAAGAGAAATTGGAGCTCGAATCAAAGGCCGCGACACTCACCTTGGAGCCGCTACAGACTGAAACCTTTCAGATGAGTTATGCCAAGGCAGAAGACATTGCCAAACAGTTGACCGGTGAAGGTGGCGGCGAAAAAAGCGCCGGGCGTGTGCTCAGTGCGCGCGGCAACGCCACTGCCGACCCGCGTACCAATCTTCTATTTGTGACCGACGTGCCATCCCGACTGGAGCAAGTGCTGCTGCTTTTGCAAAAGCTCGACGTGTCGGTGCGTCAAGTGATGATCGAGGCGCGCATCGTAGAGGCCACCGAAGATTTTGGCAAATCACTGGGCGTCAAATTTGGTGCGCTTGACCTCCGCGCCCGGCAAGGTGGCGACGGCGGTTACACCATATCAGGCAACAACAGGGCGGTGATTGGCAACACTTACAGCGACGCGGTTGCCTCCAGCGGTGCGGGTGGCACGCCAAGCTTGTCAGGCACTTTTGTCAATTTGCCCGCTGTGGGTGCTTTGGGTCAGACCCCGGCCACCTTTGCCATTTCCATTTTCAGCGCGGTCGCCAACCGATTCCTGAATCTGGAGATTTCCGCGCTGGAGGCCGATAGCAAAGGCCGGGTTGTGTCGAGTCCGCGGGTCGTGACCGCCGATGGCAAGCAAGCAACGATCAAACAGGGCGAACAGATCCCCTATCTCAACTGTTCCGGTGGTTCGAACTCCACCTGCACGACTGAATTCAAGGATGCCTCTCTCAAACTCCAGGTCACACCGCGCATCACGCCTGAGGGAACCATCATCATGGATTTGGACGTCAGCAAGGATTCACGCGGTGTTGATACCAATGCGGGTCCGGCCATCAACAACAAAAATGTCGTGACGCAAGTGCTGGTTGACAATGGCGGGACGGTCGTGATTGGCGGAATTTTTGAAATAGTCGAGTCCAACGATACCGCCAAGGTGCCCTGGTTTGGGGACTTGCCAGGAGTTGGTAATTTGTTTAAAAACAATTCCAAAACACAGACAAAACGGGAACTCCTGGTGTTTGTCACGCCGCGGATCATTACCGAGAAAGCCATTCGGTAGTCTTTTGTAAATCAAGTGTCCGTTAAGGGAATAAACGTATGAATTTCATTAAATATGTAGCAGCGTTGGGGCTGACATTGGTTTTGGTTGCTTGTGGTGGGGGCGGGGGGAGTGCCGGGACGTCGCTGACTGGTGCAGAAACGGGTACAGGAACTGTTACAGACACTGGAACAGGAACAGGAACAGGAACAGCTCCGGTAAGTACTCCTACCATGGCCCTTGCGGTAGTTGATGGGGCTGGCGTTGAAATAACAAATCACATTTTGTCGCAGACCCAGGCTCAGTTTCTTAAGATTGTTTTGAAAAACGGCTCCGGCGTGGCCGTCCCATACACAAGGGTAACCGTTACACTTGATTCAACTGCTGCCGTACTCGTTCCCGTCAGCGGTACTCAGTTAACGGATGCCTCGGGCGTTATCTTGATGCGCATTGCTCCCGCCAATGTGAATTCATCGGGCACTGTGCGTGCTACGGCTGTGTCCACAGTAGATGCTACTGCGCTTTCCAAAACCTATGACTTTCAGATAACTGCTGGCACGGTCAGTCTTTCAGCTGTCACTGTTTCTCCTGTATCCGTTCAAAATGGACAGTCAGTTAACGTATATGTTGATGTGGTGGTCAACGGTGTGCCAGCAACTTCCAATTCGGTCGCTGTAAATTTCAATTCCACCTGTGGCACTGTGACGCCAACTTCCGCGTTGGTTGACTCTACGGGGCGGGCGTCTGCTGTTATCCAAACCACTAGCACGGGTAGTTGCTCAGTTGATGCGTCTGTCAATGGTGTTAACTCTCTGCCAACAGCCTTTACGGTAACAGTTCCTCCAATTTCAGGGATTCAATTCTTGAGCGCATCGCCTAGTTTGATTTATCAAACAGGCTCAGCGGGTGTAAATACATCTTTAGTTGTATTCAAAGTAATTGACTCGTTGGCGACGGGTGTACAAGGTGTTACCGTAAATGCAAGTTTGACAAATACTGATGGGGGAATTAACTTTTGCGGGTCACCTGCCACGAGTTCTTCTGGCGCCGACGGTACTGTTTCTTTCTCTATTTGTGCGGGCACCTTGCCTGCCACGGCTCAGGTAAGAGCGGAGTTGGCAGATACTCCTGCGGTTTTTACAAGTTCCAACTTGTTGACGGTTCAAACCGGTTTGCCAACCCAACGGTTTTTTGATATTTCTGCTTCGAAGTTGAATTTTTATGCAGGTGGATATTTCACCTCAAAGTTCAACGGCAATACGGTCACCATATCCGTTTTTGCAGCTGATCGACAAGGCAATCCGGTACCAGATGGCACAAAAATTATTTTTGTAGCTGAAGGTGGTCAAATCAATTCCTCTGGTCAGAGTAGCTGTTTACTAACCAGTGGCCGGTGTAGCGTTGATTTGATTGGCCAGGACTATAGACCGATGGGCTCTTCAGCCCCTGACGGTGATCCGCGCCCAGGTCGCGTTACCGTTCTGGCCTATGCGGATGGTGAGGAATCTTTCATCGACAAACCTGACGCCGCCGGTAACTACAACAATCGTTATGACCTTGATAAAGATGAGTTGTTCGAAGACCTTGGCTCACCTTATCTTGATAAAGATGAAAGCAAAGCATTCTTATCTGCTTACACCAATTTGGTCACGACTACTAACGAGGGAGAGTCCTCATACCCTATGCCTATTGGATCCATCGGTAACTCGGTTTGTCCTGATAACTCCAATGTTGGATTGTCCGCCGCTAACACCTGTAACAATGTCTGGGATGGGTACAGCAAAGTACGCCGCCAGATTGTGATTGTTTTCTCCGGTGGAAAAATTGGGCAACCGGGAATCTACCACGTCACGGATAATCCTGAGGGCTACGACCAAACAATTCCTGAAAAGAATAGGACAAAAGTTGTTGGTACGGCAACCAATGAAAAAATCGTAGTGCAACTCGCCGACCGTGACGGTAATCCGCTCCCTTCAGACGCAAGTTTGTCGGTTCAAGTGTTGCCCAGCACGAGCACTTGTAAGGCAACACTGCTGAACAGTCAGATCGGGAGCACGATTGAGCCTAGTATTCATACAGTGACGCTGGAGTCTTGCGGCTCAAGCGATACAGTTCGATTCAAGTCTACAGTAACAAGTGGCGGCGACACTTTAGAAAGCTTTTACGACGTATTGGTACCTGCTGCGCCTGTACCTTGATCGAACCATCGGTGCGGTCCCGCTTGAGTTGCAAAAACTGTATCTCCCTCATCGGCCTTCCCGGCTCAGGCAAATCCACCGTCGGGCGGCAACTCGCCCGGCGGCTGCAACTCCCGTTCTTTGATTCCGACCATGTGATCGAGCACCGGCTGGGCTGCTCGATTCGCGAGTATTTCGAGCGCGAGGGCGAAGAACGCTTTCGCGATCTTGAGGCGGCGGTCATCGACGAACTCACCCAAAAGCCCGCAGGCGTGGTGTCCACCGGCGGCGGCGTGGTATTGCGGCCTGAAAACCGGCAACGCCTGCACAGTCGCACCAAGGTGATTTATCTGAATTCGTCGCCCGCCGAGTTGTTTCGCCGCCTGCGCCACGACAAGCATCGGCCGCTGCTGCAAGTGGCCGACCCGCTGCAGCGCCTGCGCGACCTCTACGCCCAGCGCGACCCGCTGTACCGCGAAACTGCGCACTTTCAGATCGAGACCGGCCGCCCCTCAGTGGCAGCGCTGGTCAACATGATCCTGATGCAGTTGGAGCTGGCGGGCACTGATTAGATTCTGCGTACTTTGCCCCTTGCCCAGTTCGCTAAACTCAGGGCCATGCATTCCTCCGACCTCCAAATTGTGGCCATCGACCTGGCCGAGCGCAGCTACCACATCGCCATTCGCGGCTCGCTGTTCGACAACCCCTTGAGCTACGCCGAGTTGCCGGCGGCGCACAGCGCGCTGATTGTCACCAACACCACTGTCGGGCCT
>Ga0210044_10000362_pt1 | contig 68127 bp, 65 predicted proteins | sample CryGey13umfilter_2_FD_183959 | JGI IMG/M metagenome (GOLD analysis project Ga0210044, IMG submission 183959) | Groundwater microbial communities from aquifer in Utah, USA - Crystal Geyser 4/9/14 3 um filter (SPAdes) (version 2) | ecosystem: Environmental > Aquatic > Deep subsurface >... | reverse complement strand
CCTTATGATGTAAAAGATGTAATTCACGGTGTGGTTGATTATCATGAGTTTTTGGAAGTTGCCAGACATTTTGCACCTAATATGATTACCGGTTTTGCACGTTTCAATGGTATTTCGGTGGGTATTGTTGCAAATCAGCCGAGTTACCTTGCAGGAGTTTTGGATATTAATGCTTCAAGAAAAGCTGCAAGATTTGTGAGATTCTGCGATGCTTTCAATATTCCGATTGTGACATTTGTTGATGTTCCGGGATTTTTGCCCGGTACTGCACAGGAATACGGAGGAATTATTCTTCATGGTGCAAAGTTATTATTTGCTTATGGCGAAGCTACTGTTCCAAAAATCACAATCATTCTTCGAAAAGCTTATGGCGGCGCATATGATGTAATGGGTTCAAAACATTTGCGTGGTGATATTAATTACGCTTGGCCCAATGCTGAGATTGCTGTTATGGGTCCACGCGGTGCTATTGAGGTCCTTCATCAAAAAGAGATTGCACAAATTACTGATGAACAGGGGAGAATTAAATTTATTAACGAAAAAGAAATGGAATATAAAACAAAATTTGCAACTCCATACACTGCTGCAAAATATGGTTATATCGATGATGTGATTGAACCGAGAAACACAAGATTTCGTGTCATCCGTGCTTTGCAGTCTTTAGCTACAAAGAAAGATGTTAATCCTCCTAAAAAACATTCAAATATTCCATTGTGAGGTGAAATGAACTTAGCAATTATTTTACAAGCAAAACCTGTTGTGGTTGATTCACTTACAAAAGCAAAAATAGCAGCAAATTCCGAAAAATTTTCGCAAATCGATCCGTGGGGAGTTGGTCTTACAGTTATTGGAATGTTTGTAGTTTTTATGTCTCTGCTCGTTTTGTATTTGATGTTTATGAATATCACAAGATTTCTCAATTACAGAATTAAGCACAGGAAAAAAGAAAAAGTTGAAAAGGAAAAAGAAATTATCAAAGAAGAGCCTGTATTTACAGGTGAACTTAATGCAGCAATTTGTCTTGCCGTAGGTTTATATCTTGATGAAATTCATGACAAGGAAAATACAATTTTAACAATTAACCGGGTCGCAAGAACATACTCGCCGTGGAGCTCAAAGATTTATGGCTTGCGTCAATGTCCAAGATAAGAGGTCGAAATGAAAAAATATAAGTTTACAATTAATGGCAATCAGTACGAAGTGGAAATTCAAAATGTTGATGATAACATTGTTGAAGTAGAGGTTAATGGTTCGAAATATCAGGTTGAAATTGAGAAGAAAATTCAACCTGTTAAAACTCCAAAATTGGTAAGAGCAGTTGCTTCACCCTCGACAGATATTGATAAATCCCAACAAAGAACAGCAAAGCCAACCGAATCAAAAGGTGTTGGCACAATCAAATCTCCTTTGCCCGGAGGTGTGCTTAATGTAATTGTAAAAGAAGGTGATGTTGTAAAAATTGGTGATAAAATTCTGATACTTGAAGCGATGAAGATGGAAAACAATATCAATTCTGACAAGGAAGGAAAAGTCACTTCAATAAAAGTTAAAGCCGGTGATTCGGTGCTTGAAGGTGAAGTTTTAGTCGAGATTGGAGGATAATAATGGGACAATTTTTTGATTTTCTTTCCCATGGTTTCGGGCAGTTCTTCAAATATACTTCTTTTGCAAATTTTACATTAGGACACCTTGTAATGATCATTATTGCAATGATATTTTTATATCTCGCAATCGCCAAAGATTATGAGCCAATGTTGCTCATCCCGATTGGATTTGGTGTTTTAATCGGAAATGTTCCTTTTTTAGAAAATGCAAATTTGCAAGTTGGTATTTATGAGAATGGCAGTGTGATGAGTTATCTTTATTTTGGTGTACGCCAAGGGGTTTATCCGCCGTTAATTTTCCTTGGTATTGGTGCGATGACAGATTTTTCGACTTTGCTTTCGAATCCGAAGTTAATTTTGCTTGGAGCTGCTGCACAACTTGGAATTTTTGGAGCATATACAATTGCTCTTGCGTTGGGATTTCTGCCACAGCAGGCTGCAGCTATTGGAATTATTGGTGGTGCTGATGGTCCGACTGCAATTTTCCTTTCATCAAAATTAGCTCCCGAGCTTGTTGGAGCAATCGCAGTTTCTGCTTATTCATACATGGCTTTGGTGCCTGTAATTCAACCGCCAATTATGAAATTGCTTACAAATGATAAAGAGCGTCGGATTAAAATGAAACCGCCAAGACAAGTGTCAAAACTTGAGAAAATTTTATTCCCGATTGTCGGTTTGATGTTAACCTGTTTTATTACTCCATCAGCATTACCACTTTTAGGTATGTTGTTTTTTGGAAATATCCTAAAAGAAAGCGGTGTTACAAAAAGATTAGCTGATACTGCAAAAGGTGCTTTAATTGACATTGTTACAATTTTAATCGGATTGACTGTTGGTGCTTCAACACAGGCTACGACTTTTCTTACACCTAAATCAATTGGTATTTTTGCTCTCGGTGCGTTTTCATTTATGATTGCAACAACCGGCGGTGTGCTGTTTGCAAAATTGATGAATTTATTTTTGAGCGATGAAAATAAAATTAATCCGCTTATAGGAAATGCCGGTGTTTCTGCTGTGCCAGACAGTGCACGTGTTTCGCAGGTTGTAGGTTTACAATATGATCCAAAAAATTATCTGCTGATGCATGCAATGGCGGCGAATGTTGCCGGTGTTATTGGTTCTGCTGTAGCTGCAGGTATTTTGCTGTCATTCTTTCTTGGATAAAAAACTTTGAAAATGTATAGTGTAGAATGTAAAATGTACAATGATTTATCAGCTTTTCTTGGTCTTACACTTGATTTTTTTTCTTCATATTTAAAGCCACAGGGGTTTTACATATAAGGGTCTGCCAAAAAAGTAATTTTTTATGTCACACAGATTTACTCATCGGTTGTTTGCTATCATTGGTTAAAAGCACGGTGGTAAGAGGTTTTTTAATGTAACTCTTGAAGTCACTCTTCGTCATCCTTCATGGTTCAACAAGCTTGACTACTTCAGGTAAACTCACTAGGATACCAGCATTGTCATCCTGAGCAAAGTCAAAGGATGACATTGAAACTGAACAAAATATTTTCGGACAGGGCAAGCCCTGTCCCAATAATTAAATTAAACCTCAAACCCCAAAGGTTTTTTATCTGCGAAAATCAGTTCAATACGCTAAATCGGCGTTCAGTTCTGTATTTTATTTCACTCCCTTTCTGTGTTTAGAAATCACTTAACTTGTAGAAAATACAAATAAAAAGGCTGTCCTTTTGAGACAGCCTAAACAGAATTTTATAGAATTATTTTTTGAGTAACATTCTTGCTTTTGGATTAACTTCCAAAAACATTCTTTTTACCATTTATATGTTTGCTTTTTCCTGCTTCAGTGATATTACCCTGATTATCAATTATTCCAGTATGACAATTTACGCAACTAGTAATTGCCGAAGCAACATGACCTTTTGGTACCGCAGAAACTAAATTTCCATCGGCATCAAGTTCACCATGGCATGTACCACATTTTGCCTGCGTGCCGTCAACTTTGTTCCAAATCGGTGAAAATTTATTCCCTTCCATTTTATCAGCTGTATAAACAAATGCGAATGAAGATGCTGCTTTTGAAAATTCAAAATTTCCGTGGCAGTAAACATTAGCACAAGTATAATTATTGAAATCATAACTTGGTGTTGATGTTAAACTTGCCAAAGAATCGAATTCAACATCTGCCGGAAGAAAGCCAACGTGATTTGCCACGAAATCAGGCGATGAACTCATTGGATGGCAGGAAGTGCATGAATAAGTATTCGTTAATGCACTTGCTGTCAGGTGCGTTGTATGTGCACCAACACCTTTCGCAGTGGTTGATGAATTTCCTGCAAGATCTTTTGGCGGTGCAACCTGACTTGGATTACTGAAATCACCATGACATGTATTACAAGCTTCAGGTCCTTCTGCAGATGAGTGACAGGTTTTGCAAGTTGGACTTGTTTTTCCACCGGTAAAAGTTGTTCCGTGACATGATTTACAAGACGATAAATTCCAGCCGGTTGAAGCTAAATATTTACCATGAAAATTTGCAGATCCGGGATCTTTAATGCCGTCTTTATGAATTGCAATTGTTGTATGACATCCTTCGCAACTTTGTCCTGTCGTTCCGCCCGAAAAATTCCCGGCATGACATTGAGTGCAGGATGACAGATTTCCACTTAACTCTTTTACTAAAGCTCCATGGAAATTTTTTGATTTCGGATCTAATATTCCTGCTTTGTGAATCGAGATATTTGGTGAAGTCGTTGAAATATCTTCTTTAACTTCACTGCATCCAATTACAGAAATAATAAAGATCAGAATTATTCCAAAATATAAAATTAATTTTTTCATATCATTTCCATGTTTTGTTAATTAACATTACTGCCGTGACAATAGCCACAGAATCCGTTTCCCGCACTACGGGATAATGCAAAATGGTCGGTATGACAATTAAAACAAGTTGAGCCAAAATCGTCATGCCAGTCACCCCGAATTGATTTCATAAATCCTTTTTCATGCGTGCTTGGATTTGTCCCTTTTACGCCGTCATTATCAACATGACAGGTAATACAAGTTGGATCAGCGCCTTCTACATCATGACAGGAAGCACATCGCTCTATATCTCTTTTTGCGAGTGTGGCATGAATTCCACCACCCGTTCCTACTCCGATTGTAAGAAAATTTGGAGCAGTGTGTGAATTAGGAACTACACCGCCAATTGCATAATCTTCATTTGCACCTGTATGACATTCAACGCAGAAAGTTTCTGTTTCATGACAAGTCTGACATTCTGAAGTTTTTCCTTTTAAGTCTATTCCATGAGTAAAACGATAATTAATTTCGTGTACGCGTGATAATTGCTGCTGCTTGGCGTTGTCAGTGAATCTATGCGGTGAATATGGTGCATAAAAGTCTGACGCTGTATTAGTTTCATCAATCGCAACAGTTGATACATGGCAGCTTTCACAGAAATTATTGTCATGGCACATCTGACATTCTGCATTTCCTTCAGCAATAAATTTATGCTTTTTGTTGAAATTAACTACCTTGTGATTTTCAGGAATAAGTTCAGCAGTTGAAGCATGACAGATTTCACAGTTGTTTGTCGCAACGGTTTGATCGTTATGACATTCATAGCATTTACTCATTGTTGGTTTTAATTGTGCTGCTTCAAAAGAGTAATTAACTTTATCCAATCCTTGGTGACAATCAGTGCATTTCATATTATTTGTAACATGAAGTTTATGATTGAAAAGTATTTCGGATTTTGATTGAATGACTTTTTCAAATACTCCATCATAATGGCATTGAGTGCAATTGTTGTCATCTTCAACATCGTGACAAGCTGCACACTGCTCCATTGATGGAAGAAGTCTCTCATTGAGAGATTCTGCATTTAATACATTTGAATGACAGGATTCGCATTCCGTCCCGTTATCAATATGTAATATATGCGAAAATTTTATTACTTCTTTATTGCTTGGCTGAGATTGATTATTGTTTGAACCGGCAGCCGCAATGAAAATAAAAACTGTAAGAAGTAAAGACATTGAAATATATAAGTATTTTGTTTTCATACTATATCAGGTTTAAGTTTGAGTTGAACCAGTAATTAACTTTTAACAAAAATCGGAAATCATTTTGATAAATCTTACTGTTGAAATATTGTCCCTGAACATCAAATGAAAGTGTCTTCCAGGGTCTTACGTTTGTACCAACTAATAGTGAAACCAGAGAACTTCTTGAATCATCAGGTGAAATTTTATAAGAAGTAAATGAAAGTCCCGCTGAAGGTGTCAGCGTACCGTCCATAAATGACTTTGCAAAATAAAGTGATAATGCATCCAATTCACCGGCATATCCGAATGATTTTCTGTATGAAATATTTCCGGCATTTGTATTTACACCCAATGTAATTCGCTGAGAAGTTTCGTCAGTATAATAAACATTGCCAAACTTTCCGATAACTGTAAGTTTTTCATTTACTTTGTAATCAACACCGGCTTCAATTTCCTGTGTTGTTCCAAAATTAAAAATAGAGAAGATTGAATTGTATCTGATTCTTGGTTCACGGAAATTATAATAGAAATCAATCCCAAGATTCTCAATTTTGTTATATCTTCCTGTCAATTCGACTTTTGAGATGGTTTCGAAATTCAAATCATATTCAGCTTTGGAAAATACACTGAAGAAATTTTCGATTTCATAACCAACTTCTGCGGTTGCAAATGTAAACTGATTAGAACGTTTTTGGATTTCTATCAGTACCGGATTCAGATTTTCATCAAGTCGATTTGCCCAGTAACTTGTTGATTTGAAATTTTTATCAACAACTCCCAACCCAAAACGAAGATTATTAATTGGCTCACCTTCCAACTTTCCGCCAAGTACATAATCATTGCTCCAGTCATTGGTTAGTTCGAGTTTTTGGTAAGCGGGAACATTACCGCCATAAAATCCACTTAATGAGTAGTTGGAATATTTCAGCTTCAGACTTGCACCATCAAAAACACCAACACCGACAGCATTATAAAGCGACTGTCTGCCAATTTTGATTGTTGCCATATTAAACAAATTACGTCCTTCGAAATACAAATTATAAAAACGAAGGCGGGGATCGTTATCCAGTGTGTTTGAATAATTAGCATCAAGGCTTAACCGTGTTCGCAATGAAAACTGTCCATGATTAATATTCAATACTGCTGTCTGATATCCTCTTACGTTTGTCTGTGAATGGCTTGAGTCTGAGTTTCTTTCAAATGTGTAAATTGAAGATGAAAGCCGCCCGTTAATATTTTGAGCGGCTAAAATTATTGGTAATAAAAAAATGACAATGAAAATTTTTTTCATTTCTTTCTCTTATTTAACAGGCTTTTTGTGAGCTATCTTTGCATAATTATCAGCAAACTTAAATTCAGCAGCTGGATGTCCTTCGGGTTGATTTTTTGTTGCATGGCATGTTTCGCACATAACCTGAATCTCGCCTTCATTTGCCCAGACAACCAAACCATTTTCAACTGCTGCTTTTCTGTCTTTCATTATTTTCATGTTTTTATATTCTGAACCGGCACCGTGACATGCTTCGCACTGAACACCATTTTCAGGATTGAATTTTGCGTCATTCAATGAAGCATCAGCACCCGCTCCTGTTGTATGACATTTTAAACAAGCGGCACTTTTTGTTGCATCACCACCTGCAAGCTTTGTTGCTGATTCGGTTTTTAAGGCTTCAAAAGCTTTTGCGTGCTTACTTTCCTGCCATACTTTCAATTGATTGCCATCGGCATCTTTCTTATGGCACATTCCACATTTCTCAGCACCGACATACCCAAATTTCTTGTCCCCAATAAAATTTGGTGCTTCGGCATACACAAAAAGTGAAACTGTAAAGGATAGAATTATTGTTAAAGAAAAAAAGTTTTTCATATTGTACCTCATGAGATTTTAGTGTTTCTAAAAAAGACCTTAATATTCTATATCTACATTTAAATATAATAATTAAGAATTAATTTTAGCCAAAAAATATTTTTAATTTCTTATTAGCGAACCACACATTAATAATTTTATAACTGATTGAAATATTTTATAAAAAAATCTTTGATATTCTAAACTAATTTTATAATTTGCTCAAAGAATTTTATAATCAAATATTTTTCAATTAATTAAATCACTTTTCAGAATGAAAATAACTCAATATCTATTCATTTTAAAAACACAAAATATGGAGGAATTTAATGAGCTGGCTTTACAATAGCTTGAATTCTTCAATCGGTAAAAAAATTATAATGGCTGTTACCGGCGTATGTCTGGTCCTTTTTTTGATCATTCACTTAATTGGTAATCTAACATTATATGGAGGATTTAATGCATTTAATGGTTACGTTCGAACACTTGAACTTGTAAAACCTGTCATCAGAGTAGTTGAGGTTGTTCTTGGTTTGATTTTTATTTTTCACATTTTCAACGGAGTAAGGCTCTGGATTGAAAATAAAAATGCACGTCCGGAAAACTACACTGTAAAAGGTATAAGAAAAAATACGACTCTCTTTTCGAGGACTATGATTCAAACCGGAAGCATTGTTTTTATTTTTCTTGTATTGCATCTCTCAACTTTTTGGGTTGCATTCAACTTTTCAGGCGAGCCCGAACACAAACCATATCAGTATTACAGTATAATTATGGACTGGTTCAAAAATCCTTTTTACGCAGGGTTTTATGTGATTGCAGTTATACTGCTTGGTTTCCATCTTAATCACGGATTTCAAAGTGCATTTCAGACTTTTGGATGGAATCATAAAAAATATTTCCCGTTTATTCAGAAGTTAGGAACAGTTTATGCATTGATTATGGCAATAGGTTTCGCTTCTATTCCAATTTATTTTTATTTCAACGGAGGTAACTAATCATGAAATTAGATGCCAAAATTCCTGAAGGAAATCTTTCGGAAAAATGGACAAATTATAAGTCCAACATGAAATTAATTAATCCAACCAATAAAAGAAAATATTCTATTATTGTTGTTGGAACAGGTCTCGCAGGTGCTTCTGCTGCAGCAACACTCGGCGAATTAGGTTACAATGTGAAAGCTTTTACATATCACGACAGTGCCCGCAGAGCTCATAGTATTGCAGCACAGGGCGGAATTAATGCAGCAAAAAATTACCAAAATGATGGTGATTCGGTTTACCGACTTTTTTACGATACAATCAAAGGCGGCGACTTTCGCGCCCGTGAATCAAATGTTTATCGACTTGCTGAAGTTAGCAATAATATAATTGATCAATGTGTGGCTCAGGGTGTTCCTTTTGCTCGTGATTATGGTGGAGTTTTAGATAATCGCTCTTTCGGCGGTGCACAAGTTTCACGTACATTTTATGCACGCGGTCAAACAGGCCAACAGTTATTACTCGGCGCTGTTAGTGCTTTGAACAGACAAATTGCAAAGAAGACTGTTACTTTATATAACCAAAGAGAAATGCTCGACTTGGTTGTGGTTGATGGCAAAGCGGCAGGAATTATTGTCAGGAATTTGTTGACCGGAGAAATTGAAAGACACAATGCTAACGCGGTTATTCTTGCTACAGGCGGATATGCAAATGTGTTTTTCCTTTCAACAAATGCAATGAATTGTAATGCTACTGCTATCTGGCGTGCACATAAAAAAGGTGCGGCTTTTGCTAATCCTTGCTATACGCAAATTCACCCTACGTGTTTGCCAAAACACGGCGAAGGACAATCAAAATTAACTTTAATGAGTGAAAGTCTTAGAAATGATGGCAGAATTTGGGTTTCAAAATCCAAAAAAGATTTGCGCGAACCGTGGAATATTCCCGAAGATGAAAGAGATTATTATCTTGAAAGAAAATATCCGTCATACGGGAATCTTGCCCCGCGTGACATCTCTTCAAGAAGCGCAAAGGAAGCCTATGATGACGGGCGTGGTGCAAAAGGCGGAGAAGCTGTTTATCTTGATTTCAGAGATTCAATTAATCGCCTCGGTGCAAAAGTGATTGAAGAACGTTATGGAAATCTTATGGATATGTATCAGACAATTACCGGTGAAAATCCTTATAAAAGTCCAATGAAAATTTACCCCGCTCCTCATTATGCAATGGGTGGACTTTGGGTTGATTATGAATTAATGAGCACGATTCCTGGAATGTTTGTACTTGGCGAAGCTAATTTTTCAGATCATGGTGCAAATAGATTAGGTGCAAGTGCTTTAATGCAAGGATTGGCAGATGGTTATTTTGTTATTCCTTATACTTTAAGTAATTATCTTGCATCTGAAAAACCTGCTCTTGTTGATACAAATGATAAACAGTTTGCTGAAGAAGAATCAAAAACCCGTGAATATATTGACAAACTATTATCGGTCAATGGAAAGCAAACAGTTGATGAATTTCACAAAAAACTTGGCCGAATTCTTTGGGATTATGTTGGAATGGCAAGGAATGAAGCCGGTTTGAAAAAGGGAATCAGTTTGATCAGAGAAATGCGCGAAGAATTTTGGAAGGATGTAAAAGTGGTTGGTAAAAACGAAGATATCAACCAAACTTTGGAACGCGCCGGAAGAGTAGCTGATTATTTCGAATTTGCTGAGCTGTTTGCTTTGGATGCTCTCAATAGAAATGAATCATGCGGCAGCCATTTCCGAGAAGAATATCAGACTGAAGAAGGTGAAGCAAAACGTGACGATGAACATTATGCTCATGTTGCTGCTTGGGAATTCCATGATGTTGGCAAATGGACACGTCATCAGGAAGAATTAAATTATGAATATGTTAAATTAGCCACAAGGAGTTATAAGTAATGAGTGGTAACATAAATGTATTATTGAAAATTTGGCATCAAAAGAATGCCAATACAAAAGGCGGATTTGTCGATTACAAAGTAAATGTTTCGCCTGATTCATCTTTTCTTGAAATGCTGGACGAAATAAATAATGATTTAGAAAGAAAAGGCGAAGACCCTATTGTTTTTGAAAGCGATTGTCGCGAAGGAATTTGCGGAACATGCGGTCTTGTGATAAACGGTGAACCACACGGTCCATTGAGAAAAATTGCAACTTGTCAATTACACATGCGAAATTTCAAAGACGGTGAAACGATTTGGGTTGAACCATTCAGAGCAAAAGCATTTCCCGTCATTAAAGATCTTATGGTTGATCGTACCGCTCTTGATAAAATACTTCAGGCGGGTGGATATGTTTCAGTCAATACTGGCGGTGTGCCTGATGCAAACGCAATTCCAATTTCAAAGGATTTGTCTTCAGAAGCATTTGATGCGGCTGCATGCATCGGTTGCGGTGCTTGTGTTGCTTCGTGTAAAAACGCTTCTGCAATGTTATTTGTCAGTGCGAAAGTTTCACAGCTTGCACTTTTGCCTCAAGGTCATCCTGAAAGATCAAAACGTGTTCAGGCAATGGTTATGGTGATGGATGAATTGGGTTTTGGAAGCTGCACAAACACGTATGCATGTGAAGCAGAATGTCCAAAAGGAATTTCCGTCACAAATATTGCCCGATTAAACAGAGAGTTTTTCAACGCGAAGTTTAAATCCTCTGTTCTTGAGTATTAATTAGTACTTACCCTTTCAATCCCGATTAGTAATAGTCGGGATTTTTTTTTATTCATTTTCAGCGATTTGATTAGTAATTTAGCAGTGATAATGATTAGTTAATCAGTAATGAGAGAAATTTATGTTTGAACGTGAAATTCAGTTTATATATGATTTCAATTCAAATAAGGTCCAAAAAGTTGGGAATTACATTTCGTTGGAGCAATTAAGAAAGGTTGAGATTCATCCTGCAATCCTTCAGTATATTGTAGGGGAAATCGATTTTCTTGTTTTCGAAGACAGACAAAAACTTCTGAAAGATTCGTTATTTGATTATACAATTCCTACAGCATCGAACTATTTGAAGCTGATTGGCGAGGAAGTTAAGAAGAATAAAAGATTTTCAATTAATTATATTGATAAACTAATTCAGCATTCATCTTCATTTATTGTCAGCTATTTATGCAAGCCAAACTGGTCGCTTGCTAAATTTATTTTTGAAGATGAAATCGAAAAATCTACAGCTGAAGTGATTCAGATTTTAAACTATCTTTTTTATTATCCGCACTTGCGAAAAGTTATTGCAGGTTATTTTGAGAAGAAAAAAATTAAGTCTGTTTCAATCACCGAGTTCAAAGAACTTCTTGAAAAGATAAATAAAGCAGGATTGGAAACTAATTATCCGAAAATAATTGACGAAGCGATTGATTCCATTGCCGATTTTTTTAATACCGGCGGGTTTAAGAAAAATTTAATTCCATTGAAATCGGTTGAATATTTTTTGAGTGATCATAATCTGAGTGACCATTTAACAAAGTTGATGGGATATTACAACGATGATTCGACGCAAAAATGTAATGTGTCAGAAGTTAAAGAATTCTTAAAGAAAATATTAATTGAGAAAACCGAATATTTTGAAGATGACCAAAAAGAATCTGATGAAACGTTTGAAACCGTGGAATCAAGCCGTGATTCATTTACAGAAAAAGATTTTTCAGATTCGGGTTCTCAGGTGATGCTGGAAAATTCAGCTGAACCTGCTGGCAGTGAACCCGGTATTGAAAATAAAATTGATCAGAATTATTGTTCTTCTGAATCAAATGAAATTTACGAAACTAAATCAGAGGAATTTAGTCAAGAAGTGATTTCTGAAGAGGAAGAAGAAATTGATTCAAGTAAAAATAGGGATGAAGAATCTTTCGAAGAAGAAGAAATTATTGAAGTGCTGGGTGCGGATTCCGAAAATCCTGACTCCGTTGAAATAGGCGAATCCGTTTCAAAGGTTATTCAGAGCAGTCAGAATGAATTAACCAACCAAAATTCTGAACCAAATGATACTGAACTCTTAGAGATAGAAAAAAAAGATTTAAGTTTGTTTGACGCTGTTGCAAACGAACAAGTAGCAAATGAAATCGAAACTGACGAAGGAAATCAAATTGGTTTCGAGAAAGAGAAGAAAATTGATATCTCCGAAATTCTTAACGATAAAAGAATGGCAAAAATTCTTGATATTGTTTTTGATTATGATGTGGAGGAATTTTCAAATGCTATTGAAAAAATATGTAAGCTCCAAACACAAGTTGACGCCGATTTGTACATTGATGCAATATGTACAAAAGCGAAGTTGAACAAAGATTCGAAAGAAGCTAAAACTTTTAAGTCAGTTATTTCAAAATTTTATTTATAAACGGGAAAATTATGTTTCTTGATTTTGTTAGAATTAATGTGAAATCCGGTAATGGCGGGGCAGGTACGGTTACTTTCCGAAGAGAAAAGTACGTTCCGAAAGGCGGTCCATCGGGCGGAAACGGTGGTGATGGTGGCAGTATAATTTTTGTCGCCGACAGAAATATGAATACTTTAATTGATTTTAATTATAAAAAAATATACTTGGCTGAAAGTGGCGATCGTGGCGGCTCTTCTCTGAAAGACGGTAAATTTGGAAAAGATTTATTGATCAAAGTGCCTGTAGGTACATTGATAAAAAAATTGGAAACCGAAGAAGTTATAGCTGATCTTGATACCGACAAAAAACAAGTTGTTTTACTGAAAGGAGGAAGAGGCGGAAAGGGAAATAGTAATTTCGCTACTGCCACTAATCAAGCTCCAAGATATGCCGAACCGGGAATGCCGGGCTATGAATTGAATTTAATTCTTGAACTGAAATTAATTGCTGATGTGGGTTTGGTTGGTTTTCCAAATGCAGGGAAATCAACATTCTTATCTGTCGTTTCAGCTGCAAAGCCAAAAATTGCTGACTATCCTTTCACTACACTTGAGCCAATGCTTGGTATTGTAAAGTATAAAGAAGGAAACAGTTTTTTACTGGCTGATATTCCGGGAATAATTGAAGATGCTCATTTAGGCAAAGGACTTGGACATAAATTTCTTAAACATATTGAAAGAACAAAAGTGCTTCTGATACTGATAGACTCTTCTTCAGAAAATATTCAACAGCAATATGACACTCTTGTTTCTGAATTGAAAAACTTTAGCAAAACTTTAGCCGGAAAGAAAAAGATTGTCGCATTTTCAAAGGCTGATATTTTATCTGAAGACGAACGGAAAGCAATTAAAAAATTGAAATTAAAAAATTATAAAGATAAAACTTTGCTGTTTTCATCTGCCGCCAATATTAATGTTGAAGAAGTAATTGCAAGATTATGGACAAGTCTCCAGGATTATTAAAAGTCAGATTCCTGATCACAATACTATTACTTCTTTCATCAACTGTTATTGTGTCAATAGTTTCTTTATCAGTCGGAAGTTCGGATTTGACTTTCTCTAATATTATTTCAGCATTATTTTCAAAAGGAGAAAGTGATGTTTTTAGAAATATTCTTTTCGAAATTCGGATACCAAGAATACTGCTTGCAATTGCAGTTGGCGGAGGACTTTCGGTAGCCGGTGCAGCTTTTCAATCTTTGTTGATGAATCCGCTTGCTGAACCTTACATTTTAGGAATTTCGAGTGGTGGAACTTTTGGTGCTTTGCTTGCAGTAATTCTCGGATTCGGGTTTTTCTTTATCCAACTTTTTTCATTTGTCGGATGCGGGGTGATTGTTCTTGTTGTTTTTATGGTAAGCAAAAAATATGGGATTATTGACCCGAACTCAATGATTCTGAGCGGAGTGATGGTCGGTGCATTCTTTTCTTCTTTAATTCTTGTGATGGTAAATTTTCTCGATAGCTCTTTCAGAACTGCAGTTTTTTGGCTTTTAGGAAGTCTGTCAATGGCTGATAAACTCTCGGTTTTCATCGTTTTTATCGTTGTGATTTTTCTGTCAATAATTTTAATTGTTGATTCAAACAAAATGAATTTGCTTTCTCTCGGGGATGAACAGGCTTTTCATTTGGGAATAAATGTGAAATATTCTCGTGCTAAGATTTACGTCCTCTCAAGTTTAATTGTCGGCAGTTTGGTTTCAGTTTCGGGAATTATTGGATTTGTCGGATTGATTGTACCGCACGCCACGCGACTTATATTCGGCAGTGACAATCGATTAGTAGTTCCATATTCATTTTTTGTGGGTGCAATTTTTTTGCTGATCTCCGATATTATTGCCCGGACGATTTTTAGTCCGGTTGAAATTCCAATTGGCGCTGTCACTGCTTTTGTCGGCTCGCCAATTTTTATCTATTTATTAAAGAGAAAATAAATTTTTGCTGTTTGTCAAAGGAAATTTTATATTTCAGCCCCGATTTTTGGAATATTGGCGAGGTAGCTCAGTAGGTTAGAGCAGTGGAATCATAATCCACGTGTCGGGGGTTCGACTCCCTCCCTCGCTACAAATTTTTTGAGTAATGGAGTAATTATGTATTATTTATTGACTTTAGTTGCAATTATCATTGCAATTTTATTAATTGTTGTTGTTCTTTTGCAAGCAAGTAAAGGCGGTGGATTAGCGGGAATTTCCGGTGGTTCATCAAATATTGGTTCCATGTTTGGTACAAGAAGAACTTCTGACTTTTTAAGCAAAGCTACATGGTGGCTGGGTGGAATGTTGCTTGGACTTTCAATTATAATCAATCTTTTCTTTCTACCAAGTTCAAAATCGAAGAGTGAAAAAGATAGTATTATTCAAAGCACCAAAAATTCTCAATCTGTTCCAAGCGTACCTGCTTTGCCAAAGCAAACACAAAGCAATCCGACCGGAGTGCCGGCTCAGAACAAATAAATTTTATTTTACTATTTTAAGCCTGCTTCAATTCAGTGAGGCAGGCTTTTCTTTTTATTGGGGTAAATATGGACAAACCAGGAAAAGCTTACAAAAATCTTGAATTTCTTAATTCATCCGATGCAAGAACAATCAGAATTTTATCTGAATTTTATGAACCTCAGTCAAGATTCAGGAAAAATAAAATTGTTGATACAATCGTTTTTTTTGGTTCGGCAAGAATCAGATCAAAATCAGAGATCCAAAAAGAAATTAATGAATTAAAGAGAAATAAACCCAAAAACGAAAAAGTTTTTCAAAACAAACTGGAAGCACTCCAAACAAAATTAATAATGTCAAGATATTATGATGATGCAGTTGAACTATCAAAAAGATTGACTGAATGGTCAATGAAACTGCCAACAAACGGGCACAGATTTACAATTTGCAGCGGTGGCGGTCCTGGAATTATGGAGGCAGCCAATAAAGGTGCAAAAGTTGTCGGTGGTAAATCTATTGGACTGAATATCAGTATTCCTTTTGAGCAGTTCGTCAATAAGTTTGTTACTCCCGAACTTGCTTTCGAATTTCACTACTTTTTTATGCGAAAATTCTGGTTTGCTTATTTGGCAAAAGCATTGGTTGTTTTCCCTGGTGGCTTTGGTACGCTTGATGAATTAATGGAAATGATTACATTGCTTCAAACCGGAAAGATCAAGAAAAATTTGAAGGTCGTTATTTATGACAGTATGTACTGGAACGATATAATTGATTTTGACAAGCTTGTTAAATACGGAATGATCAGTAAAAAAGATTTACAGTTGTTTGATTTTTGTGATACAATTGATCAGGCTTTTGAACGGATAACAACGCATTTTGAGAAAAATTATCTGAATGATAAATAATAAAAAATCCCCTTTCGGGGATTTTTTATTGATTGTCTCTGGCAGTTTCTTTGGAAGCTCTGCGTTTAGCTTTAATTCTCTCCAATCGTTTTTCAATCGAAGGCTTAACAAAAAATGCTCGTTTCTTATATTCTTTCAGAACACCGGAACGTTCGTATTTTTTCTTAAAACGCTTTAGAGCTTTGTCGATATTTTCAGTTTCCGACAAAATTATACCAACCAAATTAATTCACCTATCCTTTTTATTTTATAGTTTTATAAAAATACATTTCAAAAATACTGCCGTAAAGTTTTATAAGCAAATCAATTGTAAATCAGCAAAGATTTTAACGTCTTTCTGTAATTTTGATTTGTCCGTTTGTTTTGATTTTCTCAAATATTCTTTGGCAAGTATCACATCATTTTAAACTAATTTTCAGCTAAGGTTTTTAAAAATCCGACTGGTTTGCAAACTAATATAATATTCAGACACTCAGTGAAATAGGATTTTTATCTGTTGGGTTAATAATAGCCCATTTGTTTAGCATAATTCGAGAGTTTTGAATAGAGCATTTTTCGTGCCCGATGCAAACGTGAGCGGACGGTACCAACCGGAATATCAGTAAAATCAGCTATTTCATCGTATGTGTAACCTTCGATATCAGAGAGAATAATTACTGTCCGAAAATCTTCCGGCAGAGAAACCAATGCTTCGTTAATATTATCATCAAGCATATTTGCATAAACATCCTCCTCATAATGATCGGATGTTATTTCACTTGGTTTGACATTTTCATAGAAATTCTGAACATCTTCATAATCAACTTTGTTCGGCTCTTTTACATTTTTTCTGTATTCATTAATGAATGAATTTTTCATTATTCTATAAAGCCAGGCTTTTATATTTGTGCCCTGTTCAAATTTATCAAAAAACCGAAAAGCTTTTAGGTAAGTTTCCTGAACCAAATCATCCGCATCATCATAATCCCCAGTCATTTTTAATGCATAATTGAAAAGCAAATTTCTATGTGGCAGAGCTATTTTTTCAAACTCCGCTGAAAGGTTATTTGAATTACGCGGTGTAATATTTATCTCGACGAATGACATAAAAAATTATCTGACAATTATTCCATTTGGCACTTTTCCGGAAGCCGCTTTAATATCGTAAAGAAAACCATTTATCAATAAGTATTGAACTTTATTGTTTTTAATTATTTTGAAATCAGCCAAAGAACCAATCGCAAATTCCGGTTTGTATTTTTCTTCATTTGCAACGAGATTTATCGGAAAGTCAGTGAATTTTCCGGTAACATTTGATAATATTGCCGTGAATCCTTTTGAATAAAGCGAATCGAAATTTGCTGATTGCAAATCAGTTTTTGAGAATGAATTTTTGTTGTAAACTTCGCCGGGTTGAATTGTGCTGCCGGTAAAATCAAATTCATCATATCCGAAAAATGTTGATAAATCACCGATATCATCAATGCGCCCTCTGAAATAATACCCGTTTTTATTCTCTCTTTCAGTTTCCGAATAATTAATTCCCAAATCAATAATATATTTCTTGCTGTCGATTACCGCAGTCAAATTTCTTAATAACAAATCAAAAAGTTTTGTTTTATTCTCTGGAATATTCTGGTAAACTTCAATATCAGCATTTTGGTAATATTCAAAAGCGATTGATTGAAAGCCTACAAGCAGCGAAATAAAATTCAACTTTCTGATAAACTGTTTATCAAAATTATTTTTCCAGCCGCCGGATTCAATAAGAATAGAACTTGTTCCCCATTTCATCATATTATCGCCAAATGCACGAGGCTCAAAATCATCATTGTATTTTGCCATGTGTCCCGGAATAAATCTGCTTACTTCAGAAAAAATATTTGAAATTACCAGCATCCCCCGTGAACGAACATCGTTTATATCTTTTTCGTAATTATATGCCGGAGCTAAAAATGACAATGCTGCTGATTTATAGGACTCGCCGACTGTGTATCGCGTGCTTTGATCATGAAGATTAAACCCAAATTTCGGATTAATTGAATCACGGACAGATTTAAGAATTTTAGATTCAGGGAATTGTAGTCTTGCAGCGTCGCGATTCAAATCAATATCCAAATGATTTCTTCGCTTAAATTTTCCGGCTCCGTCAGGATTTAACATTGGAATTAAATGGATTGTCACATTCTCAAGAATTCTGTTTCTTAAATCATCGAATTGATCATTTGCAGAAAAGAAGTTCAGTATATCAAGTAAAGCCATCGTTGCGGTTGATTCATCACCATGCATTTGAGACCATGCAAGAATATGCGTGTTTCCGTGTCCGATTGTTACCATCCAAATTTCCTTATTCTCCATTGACTTTCCAATTTTTTTGAAATTGTATTTTTCATTGGATCGGAATTTTTCCAGACTTGACATTAATTCCTGATGTGTAAATTTTTTGCGGATTATGCTCAAATCGCGATATGAATCGTAGCTATCATATAATCTTTCAGAATTGAATTCCTGAGCCAAAGTAATTCCTGTTATAGTTAATAATAAAAATAAAATTAATTTTTTCATGACGAATTTTTCATTGTTATACGTAAATATAAACAATAAAAAATTATGATGTGAAATGAGGAAGTAAATCGGATTAATGTATCAGAACATCAATCCGATATTAAGAATTACATAGAATGAAGATAGATTTTTTCGAAATTTTCCCTGTAGATTTTCAACACCTTCATCAAAAAGTTTGGCAAAAGAATATCTGAAATTTATGCCAACTAAATTTGATTTGCTTAAACCAAAATCCGCACCCAGACCCACATATCCTCCGAGAGCAATTTTTGTCTTTGCTTTCTTGAATGAAGAAAAGAATTCCATTTCATACGGAGTTGAAATAATCAAATCAGGCCCAACGGCAGCACTCAAATATGGTCTTAAATTATCCGAAATATCATTTTTAAATAAACGATATTGAACGCCGAAATTAAAGGGCAGCGTTAAAACTCGGTTCTTCTTTCCGATAACAATTGATTGACCCCAATAATCAATGTACTCAAATTCTCTTTGATCTTTCGATTCGGAAATTGAAAAATCGACAAATCCTGTATATGAATCCGCAAAATTATATCTGTAAAAAGTACCCAGACCAAATCCGCCTTCACCAAAAAGCAAATCAAGTCCGTATGAATTATTCGGAAAATCTTCAGAAGGTTTTTCCACAATAGTAGTACCAATTCTTTGTGCATAAACTGAAACAGTGGATATTATAAGAGCTAATAAGATCAATTTCTTTGATAACATTTCATACCTTTTCAAATTTCTATTTAAAACTTATTGATTAAACATTTAAAGTCAATAAAAAGTTTTACGATTTTTTAATTGGAACAATTATTTTTTCTTCAATCTTTTTGTGATAAATTTGATTAGGTGCAAATTAAGGATTAAAATGGCTAAAAATTTAGAATTGAAATTGCAAATAGAAAACCTTCAACACATGATTGAAAAAGCCGAACAAATTGGAGCAAAATTTGTGAAGGTGCTGAATCAAAAAGATATTTATTATAAATATGATGCCGGGTTACTTAAACTAAGAATTCAAAATGGCGAGGCTGAATTAATCAAATATAATCGGGACGAAAGCGGCGAGGAAAGATGGAGCGAATATTATGTCTTGAAAATATGTGACTCAAATCCGGAAGAATTTTTCAATAAATTATTTCAGACGGAAGTTAGCGTTGAAAAAAAACGAAATTTATTTTTATACAAAAACACAAGAATCCATATCGATGAAGTGAAAAATTTAGGGCATTTTATCGAACTTGAAACGGTTGTTGCAGGTGATGACAAAAATTCAAAAAAAGAATTTGATGAAGTGGTTTCGAAACTCAAACTTAATCTTAATTTTCAAATCAGAAAATCTTACAGGGATTTACTAATTAATGATTCTGAGTAATACTGACATAAAGAAAATCAATTTAGATCAATTAATTGACGATTATCTTATTGCGGGCAAAATTGATAAATTGTTAATTGTTGTACCAACTAATCGACGTGTACGACAGCTAAAAAAAATGTTAATTGATTCAACACAGAGAAAAACGGTTTCATATATAAATATTGAAACCCTGTGGACGCTTGCTGATAAAGTTCTTCATAAAAAAATGGCTTATATCGATTTGGATGATGCTGTTGCAAAAGTGCTGCTGAGTCAGTGTTTCAAAAAAAGTGACTTGAAATTTTTTAATAAATTCAAGCACCAACTCCCTTTTGGAACGTTAGAGAAAATTAAAAACTATTTTTCCAAGCTCAAGGAAAATGGAATTTACCCAAATGAATTCTTTTCGCTGATAGAAAAAGTTGATGAAACAGAAAAACTAAAAGCAAGGGATTTGCAGAATTTATATTCAACTTATTTTCAAAAAACTATTAGTCAGAATATTTATGAAATCGGGGACGTATTCTACTTCTTGAGCAATTTAGATGTTACAGATATAAATCAATATTTTCAATCGGTATTTCCATTAGTTGAGAAAATTATATTTTTAGGTTTTGACGAACTAAGGAAACCAGAAATTAATTTTATTTCGAAAATATCTTCTAATAAAAATGTAGAAGTGTTTCTGAAATTTGATTATTACAAATTTAATCCCAAGGCATTCGGGCATATAATAAAGACATTTATCGGACTTAAAAAGCAGAAGTTTAATGAAGTGACTGACAAATCATTTTTTGTAAACAATGAATTATTTACACACTTCAGGCAGGAAATTTTTAAGAGTAAAAACGTGAATCGTAAATTCAATTCTCCAAACGTTTTTAGAATAAAGGCAAACAATCGTCAAACTGAAATTGAACTGATTGCAAAGCAGATTAAGTCCTTAATTTTAGAGAGGAATGTAAATCCGGCAGATATTTGTGTTGTTTTCAATCTGATAGAAAATTACTCCGATATTATCAGAGATGTTTTTGAACAATATGAAATTCCACTCAATTTGACAGACAGATTTTTATTAAAGCAATCGCCATCAGTAATTTCGTTGATAAATTTGCTTGAAATTATCGAAGACGATTATCACTATAAAGCAATAACAAAAGCGTTCTCAAATTCATTCATTTCGAATTCGATTGATATAAATAATTTGCTGAAATTTTCCCGTGAGTTTAAGATTACATCGAATTTTAACCGCTGGGTAAGTGCAGTGGAAATGGCAAAGTACAATGCTGATGAGGGCGATTATAATTTTGATTTAGCCAAAGTTTTATATGATTTGAAAAGTATAAAAAATTTGCTTGAACCATTTGAGAAAAAACACACAATCCGGGAATTCTTAAAAATATTTGATGAACTTTTTGTGAAAACAAAAATGCTTCAAAAAATTCTTTCTTTGAACCAAAATGCCGCCGAGAGAAATATACGCAGTCTCGAATCGTTTTTTGTGAACATCAAATTAATGCTTGAGTTGGACGAAAAAGAATTGCCCGATCAAAAATATGATATCGGATTTTTTCTTGATACGCTTAAAGGAATTGCAAGTCATACTCGGTTTAATATCAAAGAAAAGACAATGGAATGTGTTTTGGTAACAACAGTTAATGAAATTCGCGGATTGAATTTTGACTATTTATTTGTTGGAGGATTGTGTAACAGAGATTTTCCTACGAAATACAACCCTGAATTAATTATGTCAAAGCAGATTGCAAGCGGAGAGATTAGTCACCTTCAAAAAGAAAAGTTTTATTTTTATCAAGCGATTACGTCATGGAGGAAGAATTTATATCTTAGTTTTCCCATGAAAGATAATGATTCGGAGCTTGTTGAATCAAATTTTTTGGTTGAGCTTAGTGAAATTATTGAGATAAATGAATTGCTTCCGGAAAGTTTCGACAAAATAATTTTTACAAAAAAAGATGAGTATCAAATACTTGGCAGTATTGATGCAAAATCATTAAAAATGTTAGATGTCACTTTGAATCTTTCTGATGAAAATTTGAATATGATTTCCAAAAAATTAGAGATTGAGGAAATTAAAAGAGAAAATTCAGAAAATCCTTTTTCGGGGGGACTTGATGCAGGCAGCCAAACTGATAACGGATTGAATTCTTTGCTTAAAACAATTTCGCAAAAAGAATTTTCTGTTACTGAAATGGAAACATTTTCTAAGTGTCCGTTTCAATATTTTGCCAAAAACATTTTAAGAATCGCTGCTGAAAAAGACCCTACAGAAATGATTGAATCATTCGAACTGGGTAATTATTTGCACAAAATATTCTTTTTGTTTTATTCCGAAATGCGTGATAGGGATATTGATATCGGCAGTTGCGATGTCCAAAATTATAATTTAGCAAAGGAGATTTTATTCAAAATTGCTGTTGATGTAATTCCGCCAGAAATCAAAAAGTCTCAATTTAGTTTTTATGAAATCGAAAAAATCTTTGGTCTCAACGGAAAAGAAAGTGATTCTATCCTTATTCATTTCCTCGAGCATGAACGGCGGGAAAATCTGGAATTTAAACCGAGATTTTTTGAGGTCGGATTCGGAAATGTAAAGTACAATTCTACCGACGATAGATTGAGTAGCACTGAAGCGGCTCGAATCGATGACATAAATATGAAAGGCAAAATTGACAGAATTGATTTGAGAAATGCCGATAATGAAAATCAAATCCGAATAGTTGATTATAAATTGAGCGGCAAGAAGCCTGCAAAAAATGATTTTCATGATGGAATTGCACTTCAATTACCCATTTATGCATTTGTTGCAAAATCACTTTTATTCCAAAAACTTAATGTGAATTATGATGTGGAAGGATTGAAAATTTTTTCTTTGAAATATTCTGAAAAGGATTTTAGACTTGTCGATTTTGCCGGCGAAAGAAAATCTGATGCAAGAATTGATGAACTGATAAACCTTGCTCTTGAAAAAATCAAAAGCAATGTAAATCAAATTAAAGAAGGTAAATTCTTTTTGACAAAACTTGAAAATTATGGAGAAAGAATTTGTAAGTTTTGCGATTTTAAAACCATTTGCAGAATCAATGAAATAATATAAAACTTTAATTATTACTTGCAAGCTAAGTCAATATTTTTTAATTTTACATAGCCACTGCGAAAAAGCAGTGGTATTTTTTTTATAAAAACATAGGAGAATGATGTGACAAATTTTGTCTATTTGTCGAGAGAACGGTTGAAAGAGCTTGAAGATGAGATAAAAGAGTTGAAAACAAACGGCAGGAAGCGAATGGCTGAAAGAATTGCTGAAGCTCGTTCTTATGGTGATTTATCTGAAAACGCTGAGTACGATGCAGCGAAGGAAGAGCAGGGTTTGTTTGAGTTGAAAATTAGCAAGTTGGAAGATTTATTGGGCCGTGCAAGAATTGTAGATGCTTCTTCTTTGCCAAAGGATCAAATCCATATTTTGTCTTCTGTGAAAGTAAAAAATTTGAACAGTTCAAAAGTTTTCAACTATATATTAGTGTCACCGGAGGAAGCTGATCTTGAAAAAGGAAAGATTGCAATGTCCTCTCCTGTTGGTCAAGCATTGATGGGCAAAAAAGTTGGTGAAATAGTTGCTGCAAAAGTTCCAGCCGGAGTAATTAAATTTGAAATTATGAAAATTGATTGAGTGATTTTTAATTCGTTTTAAAAAATGAAGAAAACAGAAGAAAAAATACTTGGATTCATAAGTAAATTCGGATTGATCCGTAATGGAGAAAGTTTACTTGTGGGATTTAGCGGTGGACCCGACTCGGTTTTTTGCCTTCATTTCTTAAATAAATACAGAAGAAAATTCAGGATTGATATTGGTGCTGTTCATGTGAATCACAATATCAGGAAGACCAGTTTGAATGATGTTGAGTTTTGCAGGGAATTTTGCAGCGAAAGAAATATAAAATTTTTCAGTGAATCAGTTGATGTTTTAGATTTTGCAAAAAAGAGTAAGCTATCGGCTGAGGAAGCGGGAAGAGAATTGCGATATGAAATTTTTGAAAAGATTGCTAAACAAAATTTGTTTGATAAAATTATTACAGCTCATAATCTTGATGATAATGCAGAAACCGTTTTGCTGAACTTAATTAAAGGAAGCGGATATAACGGCTTGATGGGCATTCCAGTTCAAAGGAATGATATAATTCGCCCGGTACTTTGTCTCCAGAAATCAGATATTGTTGATTATTTAGAGAAAGCAAAAATTGGTTATTTGATTGATGAGACTAACGCATCCAATGAATATCAAAGAAATTATCTGCGAAATGAAATCATCCCGAAGTTCAAGGAAAAATTAAACCCCAACTTTTCTGAGGCAGCATTCAGTTTATCAGAAAATTTGAGAAATTTGAACGAATACATTGAAAAACAAGTTGATAAATTTATTGGTCATAAAGTTCAGTTGACTGAGGATGGATTCAGCCTTAATCTTAAATCCATAAATCTTATTCATCCGTTTCTTTTAAGCGAAGGAATACGTCATTTGTATTTGAACAAATTAAAAATCGGATTTCAAAAAAATGATTTTAAAAAACTTCAAAATTTAATACTGAACCAAAAAGGGAAAAAAGATTCATTGCGGAAAAAATGGATTGCAATTCGTGAAAGTGATTCGATTTTATTCAAAAAACATGATTTGGAAAATCAAAAAAATACAGCAGTTACTATTTTAGTCGACGATTCTGCAAAATCAAAAATTAGTGTGAGTCTTGTTGAGGCAGATTGTGTTGAGTTTGTTAAAAATGGCAGTACTGAGTTTATTGATGCTGAAAAAATCAGAGGAAAATTAATTATACGTAAATGGGAAGCCGGTGATAAATTTATGCCGATTGGAATGAAACATCACAAATTAGTTTCGGATTTTGTTACTGATCTGAAACTTTCAGCGGTTGAGAAAAAAAATGTATTTGTTCTTGTAAATCGGAACAATATTGTATGGGTTGTTGGTTTAAGAATTAGTGAAAGGTATAAAATTACTTCAAAAACGAAAAAATTTTTAAGGCTGTCGGTAAATGATAACAGAAAATGAAATAATAATCGGTGACGAAAAATTTATTCCGTTTATTACGGAAGAGCAAATTCAAAAAAGAGTAAAAGAATTAGGAGAACAGATTTCCAATGATTACAAAGGAAAATTGCCTATTTTTATTGGTGTTTTGAATGGTTCGTTTATTTTTTTGGCAGATTTGATTAAAAATGTAAATATTCATTGTGAGATCGATTTCTTTAAATTGTCAAGTTATGGCGATTCAAAGATTTCATCCGGCAATGTTCGTATGTTAAAAGAATTGAATGCAGATATCAGTGAAAGACACATCATTATTGTTGAAGATATTGTTGACACAGGTTTGTCATTAAATTATATCAATCAATTGCTTGGAAAATTCAAACCAGCCAGCATAAAATATGCATCTTTGTTGGTGAAGCCCGAGAGCTTAAAATTCGACTTAAAAATTGATTATATTGGGTTCGAAATTTTAAATAAGTTTGTTATCGGCTATGGCTTAGATTATGCTCAGAAATACAGAAATTTAAGATCAATCTACGTTTTAAGTCAGTAAAAAGAGAAAACAATGTCAAATAAATCAGATAATAAAATGAGTGATAAGAAGAATTTTAAGAAATCAATTGGTAAACCCGACGGAGATTTTGACTGGTCAAAAATCATTAAGGCAGTTTTAAGTTGGGGAGCGGTAATTGTTGCTGCGGTAATTGTTATGCAAATTTCGCGTGGAAGTTCCGTAACCACGAGTGAAGTTTCGTATGATGTTTATGAAATGTTGCTGAATACAGACAAGATAAAAGAAGCTACAATTACTAAAACAGATATTAATGATTACCTTTTTGAAGGAATATTAAGGGATAAAGAATTCATCAATAATGTAAGTATAAATAAATTTACTGTTACGATGGTTGAACCCCTAATTCAAGATCAAGTTAAAATTTGGAAAGAGAAAGGTATAAAATTTACTTTTGTCAAAGATTCAAATGAATGGATGAATGTTCTTTTATCTTTTGTGCCTTGGATATTGCTTGCTGCAGTTTGGTTTTTCTTCCTGCGACGGATGCAGTCTGGAGGAGGCAGTTCACGGGGAATTTTTAATTTTGGAAAAAGCAGAGCTAAACTCGTATCTGATTCGCAATTAAAAGTTACGTTCAAAGATGTTGCCGGTGCGGATGAAGCAAAGCAAGAATTGGAAGAAATAATTGAATTTCTGAGAGAACCAACAAAATTTCAGAAACTTGGCGGAAAAATTCCAAGAGGAGTTTTGTTATTAGGACCTCCGGGAACAGGAAAAACTTTATTGGCAAGAGCAGTTGCCGGTGAAGCGGGTGTTCCGTTCTTTTCTATAAGCGGCGCTGATTTTGTTGAAATGTTTGTTGGAGTTGGAGCAAGCCGTGTTCGCGATTTATTTGAGCAGGGAAAAAAGAATGCGCCATGTATAATCTTTATTGATGAAATTGATGCTGTCGGGCGACATAGAGGAGCCGGACTTGGCGGTGGACACGATGAACGTGAACAAACTTTGAATGCATTATTAGTAGAGATGGACGGTTTTGAACAAAACCTCGGAGTAATAATTATTGCTGCAACAAACAGACCTGACGTTCTTGACCCGGCATTACTTCGTCCCGGAAGATTTGACAGACAAGTTGTTGTTGACAGACCCGATGTAAAAGGAAGAGAGGGAATTTTAAAAGTTCATACTCGTAAAATTCCATTAGGTACGGATGTCAACTTAAAAACATTGGCAAAAGGAACTCCCGGTCTTGCTGGTGCTGAGCTTGCAAATATGGTTAATGAAGCTGCATTGTTAGCAGCAAGGAAAAATAAAAATGTTGTTGACATGAATGACTTCGAAGAGTCAAAAGATAAAGTAATGATGGGCATCGAAAGAAAGAGTATGATTATTTCTGAAGAGGAAAAGAAGATTACTGCTTATCATGAAATCGGGCATGTATTGGTTGCAAAGAAAATACCCGAGTCGGATCCGGTTCATAAAGTTACAATTATTCCAAGAGGAAGAGCATTGGGAGTTACAACTTATCTTCCTGTTGATGAAAAACATACTTACTCAAAAGTTTATCTCGATGCAACAATTACTTATGCATTAGGCGGAAGAGCTGCTGAAAAGATTATTTTCAATCAATTGACTACAGGTGCTGGAAATGATATCGAAAGAGCCACGGCATTAGCTCACAAAATGGTTTGTGAATGGGGAATGAGCGAAAAGCTTGGTCCATTGGCTTACGGTAAAAATGAAGAAGAAATTTTCCTTGGAAGAGAAATTTCACGGACACAAAACTACAGCGAGATGACAGCTCAGGAAATTGATCAGGAAATTAAAGCAATTGTAATGCATGCCATGAATCGGGCAGAATCAATATTAAATGAAAATATTGAACTTTTGCATTCTTTGTCAAAAGAATTACTTGAAAGAGAAATTCTTGATGGGGATGAGATTGATAAAATAATCAATGGTGAAGAGCTTCCTCCATTTAAAAAGAATGGAAATAATTCTGAACCAATTCCTGATCATGTAAAAAAATTAATGACTGATAAAGAAAACCGAACAGTAGAAAACAATAGTGACGAAAGTGAGAAAAACTGATCCTGCAACAATAAATTATAAATCTGAAGTTTTGAGGAAATCAATTCATTTAACTTCTCTATCAATTTCGTTTGCCTATTATTATGTTTCTCGGGAATTCGCACTCAGTTTGTTAATTCCGGCAACTTTGATAGTTGTTTTTGCAGATTTACTCCGATATTACTATCCGCCGTTCAGCAAATTATTTTATGGTGTGTTCGGGTTTATGCTTCGCCGACATGAAGTAGATAAGAAGAAAAAGAATTTGAATGGCGCTACTTATGTAATGATTGCAGTCACTCTTTCTGTTTTGTTTTTTCCAAAAGCATTTGTGATTCCCGCAGTTGCTGTTTTAATTATTGGTGATATTGCCGCCGCATTGATCGGAAGAAAATGGGGTAAGCATAAGTTTTTATCAAAGAGTTTTGAAGGAACACTAGCATTTTTCATAGCTGGCTGTATTGTTATCCTTGCTTCTCCGAAAGTTAATGGCGGATTACCGGAATATCTAATTGGTTTTATTGCCGTTGCAGCAAGTGCAATTGCAGAAAATATTTCATTCGGTTGGGCGGATGATAATTTTACTATCCCCCTAACGATGTGCATTACTATGTCAATCTTGTATTATTTTTTTATGCCGGGGATTACAATCGTTTTACCTAACGTTCCAAACTGAGGATAAATTATGAAGACAAGGTTTAATTATGTTTTGTTTTTTACTTTGGTCTCTATTTTGTTTATTTCTTGTGATACAAAAAAAAATGCTATTGGGAATAGCGATGAAATCTTTGTAATTGCAGATACAACTGAATATTATCAACTGGAGCCGGTTCTTGCCGAAACTTTTGAAAAAATTATTTACACACCTCAACCGGAAAATGTGTTCTCAATAAAACGAAGTAGTTTTGAAAATCTTCAAAAGTTCAAAAGAAGAAAAAATATCATTATTATCGCTCCGATGAATTCGGAATCACAGACATCAAAGTATATCAGAAAAAATTTAGATAAGAATGTAAAAAAATTAGTAGAAGCTGACAGTGTCTTTGTTTTTAACAAATACGATTTGTGGGCTAAAGACCAGATAGTAATGTTTTTAACTTCTCCTTCCATTGAAAAATTAAAGAACAACATTTTGCTCAACAAAGAAAATTTGCTCTATTATTTTCAAAAAATGTCGAATAACCGGCTATCTCAAAGTTTGTATAATGAAGTTTATGAAAAGAAAGTCGTTGAAGCAAAATTACTGAAAAATTACGCATGGACAATTTACGTACAGGCAGACTTTCTATTGGCAAAAGAATCTAAAAAAGATAATTTTGTTTGGCTTAGGCGGGCTGTAAATTCTGATATGGAAAGATGGATTTTTATCCGATGGATTGAAAATGCTACTCCTGACATGTTGAATTATGATTCGCTTTACAACTGGAGGAATAGGACAACAGAAAAATTTTACAGAACTTCTGATGAAAAGACATTTGTTAAAATTTCCGAAGCACCATTCAAACCAAACCTTAGTGAAGTAAATTTTAATAAAAAATATTCATTGTTTATGCAGGGTTTTTGGAAGTTTCAGGATAATAGCGGCGGCGGACCTTTTCTGAATTATTCTTTCTTCGATCCAAAAAGCAAGCGGTTATATATGATTGATGGTTCAATCTATGCACCGAAATATTTCAAGAAAAATTTAATTCAACAAGTTGATGTGCTTTTACAATCATTTATGCTGAAAAGCGAAATGTCAAAAGAGCGAATTGAAGATTTAATGGATGAATTGGATTAATCGAACAGTAATCCCATTCTTAAAATATCCCGGTAATTTTGATCAATAATAATTTCGTTTCGTAAAATACCTTCAACTTTGAATCCAAGTTCCTCATTGATTTTGATATTCCGAATATTAGTATCAATTGTATTTAAGTATATTTTTTTTAATTTGAGTGCGTTTTTCCCATATTCAATCCATGCTAAAGTTGCTTCTTTCCCGTAGCCTTTTCCTCTCAGATTTGGCACACCGATAATTTTTCTAAGCTCGGCTTTTGAATGCTGTTTGTTATAATTGATGAATCCCATTAGACCAATTGGTGTACCGTCGTTCAAGGAAATCAGCCCTAAAATATTATTGCCTGAAGAGACCAATTCCTCCGGAGTAATAGAATGATTGGTCGATAGAGAAAGTATAAAATATCTTCCAAATTCATCATTTAGCCATTCTTTTAAAAAAGAGAAATGATTTTTGGGGGCAAACTTTGTTATAGTTAATCTTTGGGTTTTGATTGGAAGAGCAGAAATATTCAGCGATTTGTTTGTGGCATTAATTGTTTTTTCAATAGTACTTTTTGTCTGTGGTTCAAGTGCCATATCAAGGAGAAAATTAACAAATTTTAGATAATGCTCATATTGAAAACCATAAGAATTTGCTTCTTTGAAAAAATTTCTTGTAAGTGCTTCAATTGTTGCTTCTGAAATATTTTTTTCTTCGTTCATTTTATACTCCGATTTAAAAATGCACAATCCTAATAAATATTCCTAATTTATTTTATTCAACAAAATCCTCAAATTCTTTGATACTAATTTAATAAAGGAACGATAGATTAATTAAAGTGAAAGAAGAATTTTATTCTGAAAAGTGGAAGATTCTCAAGGTACATTACCGGCACTTATTTGTCAAAGATATATTTGTTTATCAAACTTGAATTAGAGTGGATTACAAAATCAAGTCGATATTTAAATTCTTTTTCATCTTTGAAACCAAGTAGTTTTGCAAAAATGGAATTCTGACTCTCTTCAAGAAGTCTTGTGTTTGACTTATTAAAGAAGACTTGCTGCCAGATAAGAATGTTTTTTAAGAAAGAATAATTACCAGTCAATTCATCCAAATCACTGAATTCATTATTCTTGTTGCAAAGCAATTCTATTTTTTCAGGCAATCCTATCCGATAATTAATTTCCATTTTTTCATAAAGAATTAAAAAACTCAGCAAGAAATCTATAGTCAAAAACCCACCCTTGCTTTTTTTTATATCAAAGCCAAGATTTATGTCAATATTGAAATTACTTGTCAATTTATCATACATAATTCGACTTTCTTCAAGTATTCTTTGGCGAGGAATTGATTTTTGGATTTCTTCAGTACCTAATATAAAATCATTGTATAAGCTATGATTCCCATATAAAAATTTGTTCTTTAATAATGTTTGGAATTCCCAAATGCCGGCTCGCGACCTCAAATATTTTAAGTGATTTTTAATGTCGAATACTAAGAAAGAATTTTTCCCTTCGGGTCGTAATCGTAAATCAATTTTTGTGTTTTGCAGTTTTTCACGTGTTGTTTTTAAGAAATTAATAATTTCACGTTCAACTTTTGAACAATTCTCAAAGTCATTTACGACAACTATTAAATCAATATCAGAAAACAAATTCATTTCGCCAGCACTTAAGCTGCCAAGCGAAATTAAGCAAAAATCGTTTTTATATTTTAATAACGATGCTTCGAGTGATAGTTTTGAATGAATAAATTTGGAATATGCTCGGGTTAATTCATCAGCATTAATAAATCCCAAAGCAAACTGAGCCGCTAAAATTGATCTGAAAACCGGTAGGTTGAATTCTTTGAAATTCTCGGATTGCTTTGTAAAAAATTCATTTGCAATAGTTGTGGTGCTTAATTCTTTTCCCATCCAAATATTATCAATAGTAAATTGTGAGAACTCGCAGACATGCAAAATATCCCTGATCAAATTTTCGTTTTTTAAATACGAGTACCACGAACTAATCACATGATTAGTCTTTGTGAGTTTTACAAAATTATCCAAAGCTCTGTCAGGGAAAGAACAATGCGAAAGTTGTCTTGTTATGATTTCTGAAATTTCATCGAACTTTCCGGAAGTGAAGTTATCAAAAGCATTTTGCTCAATAATGCCCGAACCTGAGGAAAGGTATCTTAAATTGTTTTTTGCTTTTTGAATATCCTGGAAAAACATTAATTCCTGTTCGCTCTTGTCCTCACTTTCATTCGTCAAAGCATTAAAAAATTCACGAACATTTTTTCGGTAATAAGTGAGTCTGTTTTTAAAATCTTCGATATTATCAAACCTTAATTTTAAACTTAACTTAGCAAGCACTTCATGTTTATCGGGAAGAAGATGTGTTTGGTTATTATTCATCAATTGTAAAAAATGCTCAACATGTCTGTAAAAAATATATGCATTCGTAAGTAAAGTTGATTCATTTTTATTCAACAGATTATTTTTTCTGAGAAGCTGTATAGCCGCCAACGTATTGGATTTTCTCAATGCCTTATTATTTCTGCCATTAATAATTTGCAGAGCCTGCGTTATAAATTCAATATCTCTAATTCCGCCGGGTTCAGTTTTAATATTTCCTTTTATGTGGTATAATTTTTCGATTTTCGACTTCATTCTTTTTATCGACAAGAGAGGCGAAATAGACGATGGTAAATTGTAAATATACTTTTGAGCGAAAGCATTGAAGTAAGTAAAAATATTTTTGTTGCCTGCAACGAAAGCAAGCTTTATAAGCATTTGTCTTTCCCAATCTTCCCCACGTATGTCATAATAATTTATCATATCATCCACATTCATACATAATGGTGCGTAACTTCCATCAGGGCGCAATCGAAAATCAACTCGATACAAATTACCTTTTTCGGTAATTTCAGACATTGATCTGATAAACAACTTAATTGTTTCTTCTAATAATTCATGATAGGATTTCTTCGTTTTAGTTCCAAGAGATGTGTTCTGATAAAAAAGTATCAAGTCGATATCAGAACTATAATTAAGTTCCATTCCACCTAATTTTCCTAAAGCACAAAGTGCGTAATTGTTTGGAAAAGATTTTATAGAATACTTTTTTCCGATTATACTTGAACACTCAACAAATAACAATTTGCTGATTACAGCAGCTAATGTTGACAAACTTTCTGTTGTTTTCTTAACTGATGATTTGAATATAATGTCATTAATGCCGATTTTTAATATGTATCGGCGCTGTAAAGACTTTAAAAAATTTATTCTTGAGTTAAAAGTCTTAATGTTTTTGGTAATTGTTGAGTACTGGATTTTAATTTCACGCGAAGAAACCGATTGACTTAAAAAAGAAGTGTCAATCAATAAATAAAGAAGTCCCGGGCTGCTGACAATAATATCACTAAGGTAATTGCTATTTGATGCAACTGCGCAAAGAATTTCCGAATGGGAAGGAAACTTTGAGCATTCGTCAAGAAAAAATATCTTATCGAATAATGAATTGATAATCCGAATTAAATTTGCTTCTGCCTCATTGTCAAAATAAAAAAATGATGAAGCAGTCTCAAAAGCTCCAATTATCTCGTCAATTTTTTCGTCAGTGAAAAAACCTTTTGTTATTTTTGCTATGTAGTTTGGAAAATCTTTCAATGTTAATATTCTAAATTGTCTATTATAAATTTAGAAATTACAGAGAATGAATCATAATTGATTTTCAAGTGTAAAAATAAATGAACAATATATTTTAGTAATAATAATTATCTTTAATGTGTATTTATTAACAAGTTAGGAGTCATTTATCCAATGACATTCCTTTACAAAAGGAGAATGAATGTTTAATTCTTTGATAAAAAAAATATTTGGTGACAAAAATTCAAAAGCGATGGAAAGTCTTTGGCCCATTGTTGAAAAAATCAATAATGAATATCAAAAACTTTCTGATTTGTCTGATGAAGAATTGAAGAATATGACAACTCAATTCAAAGAAAAATTAAGTAATGAAACTGCTGAAATCAGAGAAAAGATAGAAGCATTAAAAGATGAGCTCAAAAGCAATGAAGCGGACATTCAAAGGCATGATATTTATGACGAGCTTGATGAATTGGAAGAGCAACTTGATGAGAAATATGAAGAAATTTTAGATGAAATATTGCCACAGGCATTTGCGGTTGTGAAAGACACTTGTAGAAGATTAGTTGGCAAATCATGGGAAGTAGCCGGTACCAAAATTACTTGGGATATGGTTCCTTATGATGTGCAGTTGATTGGAGGTGTTGTACTTCATCAAGGCAAGATTGCTGAGATGGCTACAGGTGAAGGAAAAACTTTAGTTGCAACTTTACCGATTTATCTAAATGCGTTAACCGGCAGAGGTGTGCATTTAGTAACTGTAAATGATTATTTGGCAAAAAGAGACAGTGAATGGATGGGTGAAATTTTCAAATTTCATGGTCTTACCATTGGTGTTATTCTTAATACAATGGATTCAGAACAAAGAAAGCTTCATTACAATTGCGACATCACTTATGGAACAAACAATGAATTTGGATTTGATTATCTTCGAGATAATATGACCATTTCTATTGACAATTGTGTTCAGCGAAAACATAACTATGCAATTGTTGATGAAGTTGATTCTGTTTTGATTGACGAAGCCCGAACACCTTTAATTATTTCCGGTCCGGTTGATTCTGATGATCACTCATTTTATGATATGAAACCGCGTGTTGAGAGATTGTTCAGAAAACAATCTACGCTAGTTGCTTCGATTGTTCAAGAAGCAGAAACTTTAATTAATTCAGGGAATAAAGATGATCGGGAGAAAGCCGGCGTTTTGCTTCTTCGCGCTTACAGAGGTTTTCCAAAAAACAAAAAATTGACTAAAGTTTTTTCAGAGCCCGAATATAAAAAATTAATGCAAACGACTGAGTTGGAATATCTCAGGGAAAATGCAAAAAGAATGCATGAGATTGATGATGAATTATATTTTGCAATTGATGAAAGAAATCACACAATTGATTTGACAGAAAAAGGAAGAGAAGACCTGGCTACAGGTTCGAAAGAAGGAAAAGCATTTTTTGTTCTGCCCGATATCGGAACTGAAATCAGCAAAATTGAAAACAGTGAATTAGCTAATGAAGACAAGTTAAAAAAGAAGGATGAACTCTACAGACTTTATTCCGAAAGAAGTGATACTATTCATACAATTCATCAATTGCTTAGAGCATACAGTTTATTTGAAATAGATAACGAATATGTTGTTACTGAAGACGGTAAGATTGCTATTGTTGATGAGTTTACTGGAAGAATTCTTCCGGGAAGGAGGTATTCGGATGGACTTCATCAAGCAATTGAAGCCAAAGAAAATGTGAAAGTTGAAAAAGATACGCAGACACTTGCTACAATTACTCTGCAAAATTATTTCAGATTATACAAAAAATTAGCAGGAATGACCGGAACCGCAGAAACGGAAGAAGCTGAATTTTATGAAATATATAAATTGGAAGTTGTGGTAATTCCAACTAATAAAGATGTGGTAAGAGACGATGAAGACGATGCGATCTATAGGACAAAAAGAGAGAAGTATAATGCCGTTATAGAAAAAATTAAAGAATTGAAAGAACTTCGACGTCCTGTACTTGTGGGAACTACAAACGTGGAAGTTTCGGAAACTATCTCCCGAATGTTGAAGCGACAGGGAATTCAACACAATGTTTTGAATGCCAAGCAGCATCAACGGGAGGCAGAGATTGTTGCTTTTGCAGGTCAGCCTGGGGCAGTTACTATTGCCACAAATATGGCTGGTCGTGGAACAGATATTAAATTAGGAAGCGGTGTGAAAGATTTAAGTGGGTTATATATTTTAGGTACGGAAAGACACGAAGCGAGACGAATTGATCGACAGCTTCGAGGCCGTTCAGGAAGACAAGGTGATCCCGGCACGACGAAATTTTATATTTCACTTGAGGATGAATTGATGAGACTATTCGGTGGAGACCGAGTTACTGCGATTATGGGAAGGCTTGGTCTTGATGAGGGTGAATCAATTCAGCATCCAATGATTTCTAAATCTGTCGAGCGTGCTCAAAAGAAAGTTGAAGAGAATAATTTTGCAATTCGAAAAAGACTCCTTGAATATGACAATGTGATGAATCAACAAAGAGAAGTAATTTACAGCAGAAGACGAAAAGCACTTGAAGGAGAAAGATTAAAAGAACAAATTTTTGAATACTTGGATGAGTATGTTGAATCAATTTTAGAAAAATATTATGAAGATGCTCAGATTGAGTTAATTCAGCAAGATTTGCTTCAGCATCTATTGATTGATATTAAAATTGATAGAAACACATATGAACAGCTTGGAATTAAGGGATTGAAAGAAAAGATTATAGAAGCTGCGCATGAATTTTATCAACGCAAGGAAGAAATGATTACTTCTGAAATTATGGCAAGATTGGAGCGATTTGCTGTTCTTAGTGTTATTGATGAAAAATGGAAAGAGCATTTGCGCGAAATGGATGATTTGAAAGAAGGTATTGGACTGCGAGCTTACGGACAGAAAGACCCGCTTCTTGAATATAAAGGGGAGGCTTATAATTTATTCCTTACTCTGCTGGAAAATATAAGAAATGAAACAGTATCCTTCTGCTTCAAGTTTTTTCCGCAAAGCAGTAATGAGGTTCAGGAAAGAAGAAGAACTCCGCAAAGAATGACAACGATTAAAGATAATGTTGATAATCTTGGATTGAGCGGAAGACAATCAGCAGATGAGAGCAGCAGAAGAGGTGTTCAGCAGCCTATAAAAGCTGAAGAAAAAATTGGTAGAAATGATCCTTGTCCTTGTGGCAGCGGGAAAAAATATAAACATTGTCATGGTAAAAACTAAATGAGGTTGTGATGAAAAAGATTGAAGCAGTCATTCGCCCATTCAAGCTTGATGAAGTTAAAGAAGCATTAATTGAAGAAGGTATACGAGGCATGACAATTTCTGAAGTCCGCGGATATGGAAGGCAGAAAGGACATAAAGAAGTTTACCGGGGGAGTGAATATCAAATTGATTTTGTGCCAAAAATAAAAATTGAAGTTATTGTAGTTGATGAAATGGCTGAAAAAGTAATTGATGTAATTTTGAATACCGCAAAGACAGGCCAGGTTGGAGATGGAAAAATTTTTATTTCAGATATCAAAGATGTTATTAGAATCAGAACGGACGAATCCGGAGCGGGTGCGCTTTGAAATTTGTTAAATCTTATTTGATTGGATTCTTGGTGATTTTAATTTCATTTTCCGGATGTTCGGTTTGGAATAACTTTACAGCATATTTTAACCGCTATTATAATGCAAAGCAGAAGTTTGATGAGGCAGAAGAATCAATGAAATTGGAATCAAAAAAAGGATTGTTTGATTTTAAGGAAGATCAAATTTCTTCAAAGAACAAAGCTTTGTTTGAATCGGTGATTGATAAAAGCTCAAAGATTATGCAGTTTAATAAAGAATCTTCTTTCTATGATGATGCGATTTTTATGATCGGTAAATCTTATTATTATCAAGGTGTTTATATCAAGGCTCTTCGAAAATTTAAGGAACTTCAAACAATTACTGATTCGGATCTTAGCCTCGAAAATGAACTGTGGATTGCAAAAGCACTTTATCAAAACCGTCAGTTTGAAGAAGCAAATAAAATTATTAAAGAGACTATCGATACAGCTATTCAAGAGGATGAGCCTGAAATTATTGCGGAAGCATATTTGTCTAAAATTAGGTATCTAATCTTAATTGAACAAAAAGAAGAAGCAATTAAAAATGTAAATCAGGTTTTAGATTATTCGGAATCTGCAGTACTGAATGCACAAATTCTTTACGAACTGGGAAAGCTTTATTTATCAGTAAATGATTTTGAAAATGCTGCAAGCGCTTTTCAGAGAGTAAATGATTTCAGCCCAAGTTATGATATTGAATTTTTAAGTAAACTTGAATATGCAAAAGTTACAAGAAAATTAGGTGACTATGAAAAAAGTTTGACCTATCTGGACGATCTCTATAATGAAGATAAGTACAAAGATAAACGTGATCAAATCGACTTGGAAATGGGAGAAGTGTTTTATGCACAGAATGAAGTTTCAAAAGCTTTTGATAAATTTACCGAGATGGACAGTCTTTATAAAAACACGTTAAGCACCGGTTTTGCTTTATTCCGCAGGGCTGAAATTTTGGAAACGGATTTAGTTCTACTCGACAGTTCACGGGTTTTATATGAAAGAGTCTCACAATCTTCAGCCCCGAGTGAGTTTAAAAATTCTTCAAAGACCAAAGTGACAATTTTAAATAAATTGAAAACACTGAAAGAATCAATTAAAAATTCAGAACGAGATCTTTCATATATTCTTGATACGAATAGTTTTAGAAGGGATTCAATTAGATTCAAAAATTATCTTTCAAAAAAAGATTCATTAAAGCAATTTTTCAAAGAGATGAAACAGCTTGAAGGCTCGGCTTTCGACTCGACAAAGTATTCCAAAATTAAAGCCCCATTTACAGCGGCGCCTGTTTTACCTAAAATTCCGGTTGATTCTATTAAATCAAACATTGTTAAAAGCAAATATGAATTGGCGAATCTCTTCTTTGGTGAGCTAAACATTCCCGATTCTTCGCGATCGCAGTATGAGGATATCCTTATAGATTATTCCGGTTCAAAGTTGGAAGCCAAGGCACTGTTTGCACTTGGCTCCTATTTCTTGACTAAAGATAAAAAGGAGATTGCTGACAGTCTGTTCAGAGAAATATATACAAACCATAAGTTTAATCCGATTGCAGATGCAGCAGCAGAAAGATTGGGTTTAGAAAAATCATCCAAAAAAAACGATCCGGCAGAGGAAGTATTTCTTAAAGCAGAAAATTTTATTGATCAGAAAAAATTTAAGCCTGCAATATCATCACTAAAGAAACTTTATAAAGAGAATCAGACTTCTCCTTATTCGGCAAAAGCCTTGTACACAATCGGTTTTCTTTATGAAAATGAGTTGCAGAAAAAAGATTCGGCGGCGGCAATATATGATACTTTATCAAGGAAGTATTCAAAAACGGAATTTGCAAATGCAGTTCGAGCCAAACTTTCTTTTTATAATTCAAGACAGAAAGCAATCAGTGATTCTATAGTTAAAGCGAATGCTCCCAAAGAAGAAAAGAAGCCGGTGAAGAGTGAGGAAAAAAGTACAAGTGTTCAGACTTCAGATTCAAAAAGTAATATCTCAAATATCGAAATACCAAAACAAGATTCTGTAAAAAGTAATCCTATAGAATTTCAAGATGTTAACAGACTGGCGAAACCTAATCTTATCCCGGATACTTTGAAAAGTCCAAAAAAGAATCCACAAACCACAGATCCTAAGAAGTAAACGATGAAACATAGGGATGTGCTTTCCCTTATCGAAGAAGGTGAAGGATTCAGAGTAGAGTTCAAACAAAGATTTTCTGACTACGAAAAAATTTCAAAAGAGTTAATTGCGTTTGCTAACTCAAAAGGCGGGTATTTAATTATTGGAGTTGAAGATGATAAGTCAATTAAAGGTGTGGAAAGTGAAAAATCGGAAGCAGCATTTATAATTGAATGTGCTGAAAAATACTGCGAACCGCCTATAAGATATAAACTTGATTTTATTGAAATTAAGCATAAGGAGCTGGTTGTTGTTGAAGTTTTTGAATCCGAAGTAAAACCTCATCGGCTTCAAGATTTTAAAAATGAAATCGACATTACAACTGCAAAAGTATTTATCCGCGTAAATGACAAAAGTGTTCCTGCAAGCAAAGAGATGATAAAGATTTTGCAGGCACAGACCAATTTTACTTCGCTTAAAAATTATTCTATTGATAAAAATGAACGCATGGTTTTTGAATATCTTCAGCAGAATGAAACAATTACAGTTAAAGAGCTTACTTGCTTATCAAACATATCAAACCGGCGGGCATCAAGAACATTAATAAAATTAGTACGGGCGGGAATGTTGAATATTCACGTGAAAGATAACGGTGAGAATTATTTTTCCTCGGCATTTTAAGTTTTTTTATCGTGTAGTCTGCGTAATTCAAATACTGCAATTCCATAAGCAACTGCAACATTTAATGATTGCTTAATTCCATACTGCGGTATTTCTATTGAAAAATCGCACATATCAAGTAATTCATTTGGCACTCCGGTGATTTCGTTTCCTACAAGTAAGCAAATTGGAAAAGCGTCAACCGATAAATCATAATGGTTGATTGATGAATCAGTAAGTTCAAGTGCACAGATTTTAATCCCCTGTGATTTGAGTTCCAGTATTAATTCTTTGGGATCTTTGATGTATTCCCAACTTACACTGTCTGTCGAACCAAGAGCAGTTTTAAGAACTTCCTTGTTAGGCGGGAAAGGAGTGTAGCCACAGAGAAAAAGTTTTTCAATCATTGCTCCATCCGAAGTGCGGAAAATTGAACCGACATTGTAACTGCTTCTGATGCTGTTTAAGATAACGTAAACCGGAAATTTCTTTGCTTCATTGAGCGAATCAATTTTTACCCGATTCATCGATATTTCATCATGTGTAAGTTTTCTCATCTCATCCTTTTGAAGTCAACCTCAAGCCGATTATTCCGGCAATTATTAAAAATATAAAAACGATTCTGATTATTTCTTTTCCTTCATTAAAAAAAATCATTCCGTAAACTGCAGTTCCGACCGCACCAATTCCTGTCCAAACCGCATATGCTGTTCCGATCGGAATATTTTTCACTCCGAGAGAAAGAAAAACATAACTGAGAATCATCGTGATTATTGTGAAGATGCTTGCATATAATTTTGTGAAGCCCTGACTGTATTTTAATCCTACTGCCCACGAAATTTCAAATACTGATGCTATAAAAATATAAATCCAATTCATCCTGTCAATTCCTTATTGCTAATTGTCCGCAAGCAGCCGCAATATCATCTCCCTGAGTATCGCGAATCATAACAGTTAAATTTTTATCGCGCAGTTCCTGTGCAAATTCATAAATTCGTTTTTTATCGGTGGGAATAAGTTTAGCTGAAATTCCGTCAGGACTCATATGAGCAATACTGTTAAATGGAATTATATTAATTTTAGAGGGCACAAGAGAACAAAGCCTGACTAATCCTTTTATATCCTCTTTCCTGTCGTTAATTCCTTGCAGCATAGTATATTCAAATGTAATCCTCGTTTTCGTTTGCTGAGCATAATATTTTATTGCTTTTATGTTTTCTCCAAGCGGATACTTTTTATTAATAGGCATAATTGTATTTCTGATTTCATCATATGTTGAATGAAGAGACAGTGCAAGTTTTACTTTTATTTTTGAATCAGCGAGATCAATTATTCTTTGAGGTATTCCGGAAGTTGAAACAGTGATTCGGTTTCTGCTTAAAACTTTGTTTAATTCACAAGTGAAAACTCTTAGCGACTCGATTGTGTTTTCAAAATTCAGTAAAGGCTCACCCATTCCCATATAAACAATATTTGTGATAAATTCTTTTCCGTAATGTTTTGCTGTCAGCAGATATTGGTCAACAATTTCAGCCGCAGATAAATTTCGTTTGTATCCCATTAATCCTGTGGCGCAAAACTTACAATCAAGTGGGCAGCCGACTTGTGTCGAAAGGCAAAGTGTGTTTCTTTCTTTATCCGGAATTATTACAGACTCAATTTTTTTGTCGTCAGATGTAGTAAAGAGAAATTTTCTTGTTTTTGTCTGGAGTGAATCTTGACCTAACTCTTTTTTTAGTGAGATTAAGTTAAATATTTCGTTGAGTTTTATCCTTAAATCTTTTGGAATATTTTTCATCTCATCGAAATCAAAAACGAGATGGTTGTGAATCCAGTTGAAAACCTGTTCGGCTCTGTATTTCTCGATTGAATATTTAATAAAGAAAGTTTTTAATTTCTCTAAAGGCATTCCCTCTATTTCTTTTCTTTTATTCAAATCCACTTAAATGCTTTTATTTTTTATGCAAATATAAATTACAATGTGATAAGTATTTATATATTCCCTGTCGTCTTTGTCAAAATATTGAGATTTATTAATGAAGATTCGCAAAACAATTTGTTGCCTTTTGTAAAATCTTTGTTTGAAAATTAATTTATGTTTTATATTTTGAAACACAATAAAATAAGGGAAATCAAAATGAATTTTCAATTCACTGAAGATCAGCTTCTAATCCAGCAGACTGCAAAAGAGTTTGCTGAAAAGGAAATATTGCCATCAGCAATAGAAAGAGACAAGAAAGCAGAATTTCCTGCTGAAATAATTAAAAAGTTAGCAGAACTTGGTTTTATGGGAATGATGGTCTCTCCAGAATACGATGGTGCCGGGCTTGATACAATAAGTTATGTGCTTGCAATGATTGAGATTTCAAAAGTTGATGCAAGTGTTGGTGTAATTATGTCTGTTAATAATTCTTTAGTCACTTACGGGTTAGAAAACTGGGGCTCGGAGTTTATTAAACAAAAATATCTGAAACCACTTGCCCGCGGCGAAAAACTTGGTGCGTTTGCTTTATCAGAACCTGAAGCTGGAAGTGATGCTACCCATCAAATGACGAAAGCAGAAAAGGACGGAAAATATTGGGTTTTGAATGGAATTAAAAACTGGATAACCAATGGACAGTCTGCAGATTATTATGTAGTTATTGCACAGACAGATTCTGCGAAAAGACATAAAGGTATTACCGCATTTTTAGTAGAAAAAGACTGGCAAGGATTTGAACACGGTGTCAAGGAAGATAAGTTGGGAATACGTAGTTCTGATACTTGTTCACTTACTTTTACAAATGTTCGGGTGCCTGAAGAAAATGTTTTATGGGAAGTCGGAAAAGGATTCAATTATGCTATGAATACATTAAATGGAGGAAGATATGGAATTGCTTCGCAGGCAGTTGGAATTGCTGAAGGTGCCTTTGAAGCTGCACTTAAATATTCGAAACAAAGAAAAGCTTTTGGAACTGAAATAAGCAATCATCAGGCAATTCAATTTAAGCTTGCAGAAATGGCAACAAAAGTTGAAGCTGCTAAATTATTGACTTTGCAGGCTGCCGGTTTGAAAGATGCTGGTAAACCATATATCAAAGAGGCATCAATGGCAAAATTGTTTTCATCAAAAGTTGCTGTTGAGTGTGCACTTGAAGCTATTCAAATTCATGGTGGATATGGTTATGTCCGTGAATATGTTGTTGAAAGATTTTTACGCGATTCAAAAATAACTGAGATTTATGAAGGAACTTCAGAAATACAGAAAATTATTATTGCCAGAGAATTATTGAAAGAAGTTTAATGATTAAAATTGCTTTGTTCTTTTTCGTGTTTGTTATAGCAATTGCAGCTCAGCAGGAAAACAAACGTTGGTCAAAGATTCATGCGAATTATGAAATCAAAAACACTAATCAAGATGCTTATCAGTGTAATGGAGAATTAAACTTTTTGGGCGGTGCACATGGATTATATAAGTATCTAATTTCAGATTTGGATGGGGACAACTGTCCGTTTTCTCCATCCTGTTCTAACTTTTTCATTCAGGCTGCTCAGCAAACTAATTTAATAAAGGCGAGCTTGATGTTTGCCGATAGATTTATGAGAGACACAAATTTCTTTAATCGGGAAGACTACATTAAAAACCCAACGGGAAAACTAATTGATACGGTTGAAAATTATAAGTAATCCATTTCTCAATTTTGTCATTCTATTTTTGACCTTTATAATTTTGAATGAAAAAATTTATTCGCAAGAGGAAAGTTTGTTAACGGCTTTCAATCGTTATAAGTTCAGCAATTATCTTTTTCAGCAAAAGGATTATTACAGGGCTAATAATGAGTTTAGGCAGTATTTATGGTATGAAAATAATGATACAGTTAGATTTAAAATTGCATTCGGATTAATTGAACTCGGAGAATTAAAACAGAGTCAGGATTATCTTAAAAGCTTATTTATCAATTCTAAATTATCAGACGAAGCAAAACTCTTCTTTTTTAAGATAAAATATTTTGAAAATGATTATGATGAATTCACAGCCTTGAGAAAAAATAAAATTTATTTTTCTTCGATTTACGAGACAAAAATAAATAAACTTGAGAGCTGTTTTAATTTACAGAACAGCAATATGTTGATTGATTCAACAAATTTGTTTGCTCCATTTTCCGGTGGAGAGTATGATACAATTCGGAGTTTATATTTTAGGAAATATTATCCGGAACGAAAAGATGAAACTACGGCAGGAATCATATCGGCAATAATTCCGGGTGCAGGAAAAATTTATACTGAAAATTATAGCGATGGAATCACTTCTTTTTTATTTACTTCAGTTTTGGGATTTCTGTCATACAATAATTTTAAGAATAATCATGATGTTCGCGGTTGGATTTTTGCTGCTCTTACAGGTTACTTTTATGCCGGGAATATTTATGGTTCGGTTGCTTCGGCAAGAATTTACAATACTGATATTCAAGTTAGAGTTCAGTTTGATATTTCTGAATTTCTGAAAAATAAAAATTATTTCATGCCTAAAATTCATGGAATATCGAAATGAAATCACTTTTTATATTTTGCTTGTTTTTCATGATGGAAATTTCTTTTGCTCAGTCAAATTTGGAAAAACAATTGAATTACGCAAATGAGCTTTTTGACAGCACAGATTATTTTGATGCGATAACTGAATATAAGCGGCTGATTTATTTTGATGTGAACAAAGAATATTATTGGGAAGCAAATTACAAAATCGGTTTATCATACAAGTCTGGAGGGTTTTATGACAATGCAATCCAATTCCTAAAAATCTCTGAAATGAATGCTAATACGAGCGATGGAATTTTGGAAAGTAAATTGCAAATTGTCCGCTGTAATATTTTAAGACGAACGACTCCCAGTGCATTGCAGATTTTGGATGAGCTTGAAATTGAATACCCCACAGAGGAATATCAAGCAGAGATTTCTTATTGGCGCGGCTGGGCTTTTATGTTGAATGATGAATGGGAAAATGCTGCCGTTGAATTTGGAAAATTAGATGCCGGACATGAATTACAAACACTTTGCACTACTGTAGAAGAATCTAAATTTTCTGCTATCTTTGCAAAAGTAATTTCCTATTTGTTGCCTGGTTCCGGTTATTTTTATTCGGGCGAGTATTTGCCTGGTATATTGTCTTTAAGCTGGAATATTTTAGGTGGTTACTTTACGGTAAATGCAATAACTGAAAACAGGATTTTTGACGCATTTGTGATTGGAGAACTTGGCTGGCTTAGATTTTATCGTGGTTCTATTGAAGGTGCAGAAAAATCGGTAGCGAAGAAGAACTTGGAAATTGCAAATAGTGCATATAGATTTTTACAAAATAAATATGAAGGAACTCAACCTTGAAAATAACTGAAGATGAAATAAGAAGAATAACTTTGGAAGCAGTTAAAGAATTAGGGGATAAAGCAACTCCCGATATTGTAAAAAGTGTTGTCGAAAAATCAATTGAAAATTTTTCAAAGATAAACAAAGAAAACATCGGCACAGAAATAACTTCCGGTAGAATAATTTTAACATCATTTGGGTTGAACAGTTCGGGAATTATTGCTCAAATCACAAAAACATTAAGCGATTTCAAATGCGATATCAGGGATTTGAGTCAGAAAATTATGGATGAATTTTATACTATGATAATGGTAATCGATATTACAAATTCACCAAATGATTTGAAGGAAATTCAAGAAGCAATGAAGAAAGTTGCTGAAGAATTAAAAGTTAAAATATACATTCAACACGAAGATGTTTTTAGATTTATGCACAGAATTTAATATATACTAAGGGAAAAATATGCCTTATCAATTTGATGAAATACTTGAAACAATAAGAATGACTGAAACGGAAAATTTTGATATCCGCACTGTGACGCTCGGAATAAGCCTTCGTGATTGTTTCGATAGAAATATCGAGGTTGCGAAACAGAAGATTTTTGATAAAATTATTAAATACGGAAGGAATCATGTACGTTATGCAAAAGAAATTGAATCACAATACGGAATTTCTATTGCTAATAAACGAGTTGCAGTCACGCCAATTTCAATCCCCTTCGATGCTTTTCACCGTGATGATTTTGTTGAAATTGCAAAAACACTCGACAGAGCTGCAGAGGAAATTGGCATTGATTTTATTGCCGGTTTCTCAGCTCTTGTTCAAAAAGGATTTACAAATGGCGAATTAGAATTTGTGAATTCAATTCCATATGCACTTTCAGAAACCAAAAGAGTTTGCTCAAGTGTGAATGTTGCTTCCACGAAAGCTGGAATAAACATGGATGCAATAAATTTAATGTCGGAAGTAATAAAATCTTTAGCGAAGAAAACAAAAGACAATGGTTCAATCGGTTGCGCAAAACTTGTGACTTATTGTAATGTGCCCGAGGATAATCCATTTGTTGCTGGTGCTTTTCATGGAATTTCAGAACCGGAAGTTGTGATTAATGTAGGAATCAGTGGACCAGGTGTTGTTCTTGATGCAGTAAAAGAAGCTGGCAGATCAGATTTAAATACTTTAGCAGAAGCAATAAAAAAAACGGTTTTCAAAATTACTCGTGCCGGTGAATTAGTCGGTAGAAGTGTGGCTAATAAACATAAAATTCCATTTGGGATTGTTGATATTTCACTTGCACCTACTCCGGCAATTGGAGACAGTATCGCAGATATTTTAAAAGCTATGGGTGTCGAAGATGTCGGAGCCCCCGGAACAACAGCAGCTTTGGCTATGTTGAATGATTGTGTAAAAAAAGCCGGATTGATGGCAAGTTCATCCGTCGGCGGTCTAAGCGGTGCATTCATTCCGGTAAGTGAAGATGCAGGAATGATTAGTGCGGTTCAAAAAGGAAATTTGTCCATTGAAAAACTTGAAGCAATGACCTGCGTTTGTTCGGTTGGTCTTGATATGATCGCAGTTCCCGGTGATACTCCCGCAACTACTTTGGCGGGAATAATCTCGGATGAATGTGCAATTGGAGTTATAAACGATAAAGCAACTGCAGTCAGAATAATTCCTGTCCATGGTAAAAAAGTTGGAGAGATGGTCGAATACGGCGGATTGCTCGGATCAGCCCCGATAATGGAAGTTAGGAAAATCAGTAGTGCAAATTTTGTACTTAGAGGCGGTCGAATTCCGGCACCTACAAGAAGTTTAACAAATTAAAAAATTGGAGTATAAATGAAAAAAGGTTTAGTAGTTGGATTAAGCATTGCCGGCTTATTAATATTTTTTGTGATTTTACTTTTCAGCTGGGGTATTAGTGTTTATAATACACTTGTAACTATGGACGAACAAGTTACATCTTCGTGGAGTCAGGTTCAGAATCAATATCAGAGACGTGCGGATTTGGTTCCCAATCTTGTAAATACTGTAAAAGGTGTTGCGAATTTTGAAAAAGAAACTTACACAGCAGTCACCGAAGCCCGATCAAAAGTAAACCAGATTAATATGTCGCCGGAAATTTTAAACAATCCACAAATGTTTCAACAGTTTCAACAGGCGCAGGATGGATTATCAAGTGCTCTGTCACGCTTGCTTGTAACGGTTGAAGCTTACCCGCAATTAAAAGCCAATGAAAATTTCCTTCAGCTTCAGTCACAATTAGAAGGCACGGAAAACAGAATTTCGGTGGAAAGGAAAAAATTTAATGAAAGTGTACAAAGCTATAATACGCGTTTAAGAAAGTTTCCGGGAAGTATAATTGCCGGCTTCACAGGGTTTTCACAAAAGCAGTACTTTAAAGCATCGGAAGCAGCGCAGCAGGTTCCGCAAGTTCAATTCTGATGAATCTTAAATATTTCTTCTTGATTATAATTCTGGCTGGTACATTGAGTGCACAGCCAGAATATTATTCACTTAAAAATTATGCCAATGATTTTACAGGAACACTTTCAAGTTCAGAATTGGAAAGTTTAAATCAGCAGTTAAAATTTTTTGATGACTCAACATCCACGCAAGTTGTTTTTTTGTTGATTGAAACATTGAATGGATATCCGATTGAAATGTATTCGCAAGAGCTTGCAGAAAAAAATGGGATTGGAACCAAAGGCAATAATAATGGCATTTTACTTTTAGTTGCCCTAAGTGACAAAAAAATTAGGATTGAAGTTGGATATGGTTTGGAGGGCGCTTTAACGGATGCTCTTTCAAGTTCAATAATTAGAAATGAAATTACGCCATATTTTCGAGAAGGCGAGTATTACAATGGAATTGTTGCCGGTTTACGATCTATAATTGAAGCTACAAAAGGCGAATACAAGGATAAAAAAAATGATGAAACCGATAGTAAGAAATTTCCGTTTTGGCTTATCATTGTCATATTTATTTTAATATCATCATTTGGAAGAGGACGGGGCGGTGGGCTTGGCTCAATTCTTCTTTGGGGTGCGTTAAGCGGCGGAAGAAGCTCCGGTGGGTTTAGTGGTGGAAATTTTGGCGGTGGTGGATTTGGTGGATTTTCGGGTGGCGGTGGAAGTTTTGGCGGCGGCGGATCGAGTGGCAGTTGGTGATTAAAAATTTTTATATTGACCTTGTTTTAGTGTTTTATTATAATTGTTATGAGTTTGATGGATTTATCGGTAGGTATTAAGTTATTTAATAATCATGATTTTTTTTCAGCCCATGATTTTTTTGAAAATATGTGGATGAATTCTGATAAAGTGAATAAACTTTTTTTGCAAGGAATGGTACAGGTTTCTGTTGGATCATATCATGCTGTTTGTGGTAACTATAATGGAGCAGAAAGCCAGTACAAAAAAGCTCTGATTAAATTATCAAAATTTTCATCAAATTTTTGTGAAATTAATGTGGAGTTTCTGATTAATAATATTAAACTAATGCTGGAAGAGATAAACAAGGTTAAAACAAAAAAGAAAACAGTAATAGACTTAAATTTACTTCCAACCATAAAACAAATTTAAAAAGGAGAACAATATGGCAATTAAAATAACAGATGAATGCATCAACTGTGGTGCATGTGAACCTGAATGTCCAAATACAGCTATCTATGAAGGCGGAGCTGAGTGGAAATTAGGCACAAATACTTATGGAGATGGAATTGCAGCTCCGTCAGGTGCACAAGGATTTTTCTCATCCGATAAATTTTATATTGTGCCTGATAAATGCACTGAGTGTAAAGGATTTCATGATGAACCTCAATGTGCTGCTGTTTGTCCGGTTGATTGTTGCGTGCCGGATGAGGATCATGTTGAAACTGAAGAACAGCTTTTAGCAAAAAAAGATCAACTTGATACATTAGGCAGATAATTTTTTTATAGGGTTAAATCGATTTTTATATACTCGGTTTGGCCCTATTTTATTTTAAAATTTATTGCAAATATTATGCAAATAGGAAAATATCAGTTAGAAGAAATCAACGCAGGTTCATTATCCTTGGATGGCGGAGCAATGTTTGGAGTTGTTCCTAAAACATTATGGCAGAGGTCAAATCCCGCAGATGAATTGAATCGGGTTGCTCTGAAAACAAGAAGTCTGTTAGTTAGGAGTGAATCAAAAATAATTTTAGTTGATACCGGCATTGGGAATAATTGGGACGAAAAATTTTGTAGAATTTATGGAGTAGAAGAACAGAATTTAGAATTAATTAGTTCGTTAAAAGAGAATGGAATTGCTAGAGAAGACGTAACCGATGTTCTTCTTACTCACTTGCATTTTGATCATACAGGTGGTTCGGTAATTTTCAGTAATGGTAAATATGAACCTGCATTCCCAAATGCTAAGTATCATGTTCAGAAAAGACATTTCGAATTAGCAATAAATCCAACTGAGAAAGATAAAGCAAGTTTTATCAAAGATAGATTTAATCCATTGATTGAAAATAATATGTTGAAATTTATTGATGGCGAGGCGGAGTTTGATGATAATATATCATTTGTTGTTTCAAACGGACATACAAATTCAATGCAATTAGTGAAAGTTTCTGATGGTACAAAAACCTTATTATATTCAGCAGATTTGTTTCCATTTGCCTCACACATTCCTTTGCCATACATCATGGCTTATGATATTAATCCTTTAATTACACTTAGCGATAAAAAAAGAATTTTGTCGAAAGCCATTGAAGAAGAATGGATTTTATTTTTTGAACATGATCCTGAAATTGTTGCTGCTACTGTATCGCAGAATTTACATGGATATGGAATTGACAAAGTTTTTGAAGTTTTACCTGAATGAGTGATTCTCAATTTTTTTTTATTTGTAATGTTGCTGACCTTGTTGAGGGAAAAGGAAAAAGATTCATCATAAATGATTGTGATGTTGCGGTGTTCAGGTTGAATGAAGAAATTTCGGTGCTCAGCAATATTTGCCCTCATCAGAAAGCTGCGATTATTTATGATGGAATTATTGAAGAGAATAAAATTATTTGTCCGGCTCACAGCTGGGAATTTAACATCAAAACCGGATGTTACCAAGATGGAAGGCATGGACTTGATTCATTTGAAGTCAAAGTTCAGGATGGTAAAGTTTTTGCAAAAATTTTCAGGAAAGAAATAAATTGGTGAAAACTGAAGAATTAATTTTTTCTCTTGCAAATAATTTAGGCTTTGACTTGGTAGGTTTTTCTGAAATTGAAATTCTGAATAAAGAGATTCATAGCTTGGAGAAATGGCTTTCAAATAGTTTTCATGCCGATATGACTTACATGAGTCACAATATTGAAAAACGAAAAGATATAAGAGAAATTCTTCCTGAAGCAAAAAGTGTTATTTCTTTGGGAGTGAATTATTTTGTTGATAACAAATATTCCAATGAATCTGATAAGGCAAAAATATCGCGTTATGCTTGGGGTGAAGATTATCATCTTGTTTTATGGAAAATGATGGATGAACTTATAATCAGAATTAAAAATGAAATTCCTGAATTCATAGCAAAATCTTATGTTGATACCGGTCCGGTTATGGATAAAGTTTGGGCTGTGAAATCCGGATTGGGATGGATGGGAAAAAATTCTAATATTATTAATAAAAAAAACGGGAGTTATTTTTTTATTGGGAATATCATAAATAATCTTTCTTTGAAGAATCCTCAGTTGGTTAAGAATTTTTGCGGTACTTGTAATGCCTGCATTAATGCTTGTCCAACAAATGCAATTGTGAAAAACTTTGTGGTTGATGCAAATAAATGTATTTCATATTTGACCATTGAGAATAAAGGTGAAATTTCATCTGAGTTCAAAGGCAAATTCAACAATTGGATTTTTGGTTGTGATATTTGTCAGGAAGTTTGCCCATGGAATATTAAATTTGCAGTTAAGTCACATCACCGTGAATTTTCAGAACATTTTAATCGTGAGCTTGATTTGAATTCTGTTGAAAATATGAATGATGAAGAGTTTAAAATTAAATTTGAAAAGAGTCCGATAAAACGAACAAAACTTTCTGGCTTAAAGAGAAATAAAAAATTTCTTATTGAAGAGAAATAACGAAACGTTTATTATAAAATCGTATCTTATTAACAGTAAAAAAAGTTTTTTTAATATAAAATTGGAGTAAAAATGGAGAGTAATCATCATAAAGTAATAATTGTTGGTTCAGGTCCTGCAGGATTGACAGCAGCAATTTATACTGCGCGTGCAAATTTGTCACCAATTGTTTTTGAAGGAATTCAACCGGGAGGGCAATTAACAATAACAACAGAGGTGGAAAATTTTCCTGGATATGAAAATGGAATAATGGGACCAGAATTAATGGATGTGATGCGAAAGCAGGCTCACCGGTTTAGTGCGGAATCTATTTACAAAGAAATTACAGAAGTCGATTTTTCAAAAAGACCATTTGTTCTTAAATCTGATGACGAAATTTATACTGCTGATTCAGTTATAATTTCAACCGGAGCTTCAGCTCGTTTGCTGAATATTGAAAGTGAAAAAAAATATATGGGTTATGGTGTTTCTGCCTGTGCGACATGCGATGGATTCTTTTTCAGAAATCAAAAAGTGCTTGTTGTCGGTGGTGGTGACACAGCTTTGGAAGAAGCTACTTATCTCACACGATTTGCATCTGAAGTAACCGTTATTCACCGAAGAGATGAATTCAGAGGCTCAAAAATTATGGTAGACCGAGCTAAAAATAATCCCAAGGTTAAATTTGAATTAAATGCTGTAATTAAAGAAGTGCTCGGTAAAGAAGAAAACGGCAAAAAATTTGTTACCGGAGCTTTATTGGAAAATCCAAAAACCGGAGAGACAAAAGAAATTTCTGCTGATGGAATTTTTATTGCAATCGGGCACAAACCAAATACGGAAATTTTTGCAGGTCAGCTTGATTTGCATGATAACGGATATTTGAAAGTAACTCCAGGAACCACTAGAACAAGCGTTGAAGGTGTCTTTGCTGCCGGAGATGTTGCTGACCACACATACCGACAGGCAATAACTGCAGCAGGTAGCGGTTGCATGGCTGCTCTTGATGCACAAAGATGGCTTGAAGAAAAAGGAATTGCTTAATAATCTGATGAAGAATTTTTTTTCTGATAGAAAAAGGCTGTCTTAAAACTAATTATGACTGTCACACTGATCTGTATCCAGTATTTTATGGATGACGGATCAGTATGACAATTTTTCAACTTTAGTACAGACTTAATTATTAGATATTAAGCAAAAAAACTTTTAACTTTTCTTTTCTAATCTGATTGAGACAAAATGAGCAAGCACTGCACCAATTCCAAGCCCTAAAAATGCCAACCATACTCCATATTCATGATCATCATGAAGAATTTTTTGACCTTCCCAAATTTCATAATGATAGAAATAAGCACGGTCAATTAAACTTCCGATAATTCCACCGATAACAAGAAAAATAGTAATGATTCCTCCCTTTAATAAAAGAAATTTGTTTTTATTTTCTTTTTCCTTAATGTTTATTAATTCAAAGATTTGCTCGGGAGTTAATCCTTTTTCTATCATTAGTTGTTTTTCCCGCGACTTAAAATAGACAGTTGTTATAATAACAAGTCCTGTTACCAGTATAAATATTATGGGTATAAAAACTGCTATTGTACCTTCCATTGAAGTTCTCCATTTTTTTTGTTCACCACATTTGACTGAGGAGTTTCCTGAAAGGTTACAGCACAGCAAACAAAAATTAAGAAGTTTCTGTAACCTTACAGAAATTATTTGAGTCTAATATTAAAAATAAAGTTAGCATGAATCATCTTACTGATCAGGAAATAATCAATTCAGTTAAAAGAGGAAACGCTGCGGATTTTTCACTTTTGATTGATAGATACAAGGATAAAGCATTTTCAATGTTGAGACGAATGCTAAAAAATTCTTTGGATGCTGAAGAGGCTTTACAGGATGCTTTTTTGAAAGCATTTTACGGACTGAATAATTTTCATGGTGACTCACAGTTTTCAACATGGCTTTACAAGATAACTTATAATTGTGCTCTGAGTATGATTGCTTCAAAAAAAAGAAAGATAGAAATGGAGATGACTTCAATTGATGAACATTTTGAGCTGGGTAACTTTGATAATGAAATATATTCAACATCAGAGAGTGCGAATGACTTTATTTACAAAATGATTGATAAACTTCCCATCAGAAATGCAATTGTTTTAATATTGTTCTATATAGACGGACTTTCACTGAACGAAATCAGCAGCGTGCTTGATTCATCGCTTGTTAATACGAAAGTTCTTCTTCACAGATCGCGAATTGCTTTAAGGAATTTATTACTTAGACATAATTACTTACCGGAGAAAAGATGAATAAATTTGATGAACTTACAAACAAGTATTTTGATAATGATATTTCTCAGAATGAATTGACCGAGTTGAATGAGTTCTTAAAAGACCCAAACAATGAATTGTTGTTTAAGGCGACTCAAAATTTGGAATCCATTTTAAGACAGGGGAAAAATATTAATGCCCCTGAAATGATCGAAGAAAAATTTATGAATAAAATTTTACATCATAAAACAAGAACAGAAGTATTTCCAATATTTATAGCATCAATTTTTATCCTGTCGATTGTATCGGTTTTTGTATTCGTTTTTTCATTTACAGATTTTAATACACGGCAGATAGAATTTTCAATTAAAATTGAGCAATTTATTCGAAGCATGAATATCTCACCGATAAGTTTTTCCTTATTTGTTAAAAATAAAATTGTGACTATAATCGGGTTATCGTCAAGTTTCTTTTTGCTTCTAAGTTTTCTTCTTTCTGTAGTCTCTCATAAGGCTTTCAAGGAGAAAATAAACAAATATTCCGGGATATAGATTACACTGAGCATTAGTATATAAAATCTCATATCAATATTTTTGTCATAATTAAAAAAGGTTTTTATGACAAAATTCAAATCTGGTTATGTGGCTATTATTGGTAAACCAAATTCTGGTAAATCTACTTTGTTAAATTCGGTTCTGAAACAAAAATTATCAATAACAACTAACAAACCACAGACCACAAGAAAAAGAATAGTCGGAATATTTAATGATGATGAGACTCAAATAATATTTCTTGACACTCCTGGAATATTGAAGCCTGCATATCTCCTTCAGGAAAAATTTCTTACCCAAATTCAGGTATCAATTAATGATGCCGATATAGTTGTTTTGCTAGTTGATATTCAAAACGAGAAAACATCCAAAAGTATTTTAGAAGATGAATTAGTAATCAAATTATTAAACAGCAGGAAAAAGATTCTTTGTGCACTAAATAAGGTTGATTTAGTTGACGCAGTAAATTTAAGTAAAATTACAAATCGGCTAGCGGAATATCCAAATATTCTTAAGGTTATTCCGATATCTGCCTTGCATAATTTTAACATCGGAAGCCTTTTAGATGAAATAAAAACGATTCTGCCTGAAGGTCCGAAGTATTTTCCCGACGATCAACTATCAAGTGAAAATGAAAGGTTTTTTGTTTCGGAATTGATTCGAGAAAAAATATTTGAATTATATTCCGAAGAAATTCCATTCAGCACTGAAGTAATTATAGAGGAATATAAAGAAAGGGAAAACGGTAAGGATTATATCTCAGCAATTATAATAGTTGAAAAGGAGACTCAGAAGCCGATTATTATTGGTAAAAGTGGATTCTCAATAAAAAAACTTGGGCAAACAGCTAGAAAGTCTGTTGAAGAATTTCTGGAAAAAGAAGTTTTTCTGGAACTTCGGGTAAAGGTAAAACCGAAGTGGCGAAGTGATCAATCAATGCTAAAAAATTTTGGATATGATATTGATTCGGAAAATTAGTTGAAAGTAAAACCAAAATATTTTTCCGAATTTGTATTGTTGTTTATAACTCTTCTTTGGGGTGCAACATTTACTATTGTAAAGGAATCACTCCATGATATCAACCCTATGTTGTTTATTTCACTTCGGTTTTCTTTGGCGACAATCTTCGTTTTGCCATTTGTGTATAAATACAAACTTCATTTTCAATATTCATCAGTAAAAGCAGGAATGATTCTCGGTGCATTGATGTTTTTCTCATTTGCAGCACAGACAATCGGCTTAAAATTTACAACTGCTACTAAATCGGGATTTTTGACAGGCACGCTTGTTGTCTTAATTCCCATTTTTCAATATTTCATAGAAAAGAAAAAACCTTCAACCGGAGCAATTGTTGGGGTTGTAATTGTTTTTATAGGAATAATATTTTTATCAAGTGGTGGCAATTCTATTTTTACTTTCTTAACTGATTTGGGAAAGAATCTAAATCAGGGAGATGTATTTACGTTGGTTTGTGCAGTTTTATTTGCTGTGCATGTTGTATTGTTGGATGTCTTTTCAAAAAGAGAAAATATTTTTGTTTTATTTTTCATGCAGATTGCAATAACGGCATTTCTTGCGTTATTATTTTCATTTATCTTTAACTATTCTCAAGTAGAAAGAATCAAATTTGTCTACACAGACAATTTAATATTCGGATTAATTTATACGGCTTTCTTTGCAACAATAATTACAACTGCATTACAAACAAAATATCAGCAATTTGTACAACCGACAAATGCAGGAATAATTTATTCCTTTGAGCCAATATTTGCAGCGTTAATTGCATTTTTTGCATTGAATGAAAAAATAACTAATTTTGGATTAGTTGGATGCTTTTTGATATTTATTGGGTTAATATCATCTGAAATATTTGAAGGTATAAATGGAAAATGGAATCAAAGAAGGCAGAATTGAAATAATAATTAAAGGAATTGTGCAGGGAGTTGGTTTTCGATATTATATTTTGCGCAAAGCAAATAATCTTAAATTAAATGGGTTCGTCAGAAATTTAGATAATGGAGATGTTCAAATAGTAGCTGAAGGAGAAAAGTATTTGCTTGATGAGTTGATTAATTATGCAAAAGTTGGACCAATAAGTTCTTCAATTAAATCATGTTCAGTGGTTTTAAGTGAATTCAAAAACGAATTTAAAAATTTTGAGGTGAGATTTTGATACAGGATATTCGGATTGGTTTTGGATATGATGTTCATTCATTAAAAAGAGGAAGAAAACTTTTCTTGGGTGGTGTAGAAATCAAATCAGAAATTGGACTTGACGGACATTCTGATGCCGATGTTCTACTTCATGCAATTTGTGATGCGTTGCTTGGTTCATTAGCACTTGGTGATATTGGAAGTCATTTTCCGGATACTGATGAAAAGTATAAAAATATTGACAGCAAAGAACTATTAAAAAATGTTTTTAGCATCTTGCAAAATAACGGATATAAAATATCAAATATTGATTGCACTTTGGTTTTAGAATCACCAAAAATATTGCCGTATGTTAAGCAGATGCAAAAAACAATTTCTGATATTCTGTTTCTTGACATTAACCGTATTTCAATAAAAGCTACCACTTCAGAAAAACTCGGATTTATCGGAAGGAAAGAAGGTGCAGAAGCATTTTGTAATGCACTTATTATAAAGGAAATTGCTGAATGATTGAACAGCTTTTTTCTTTTATGCAAAACATAGATCCGATTTATATCTATTTGGTCTTGTTCTTTTTTGCTTTTATTGAAAATCTTTTTCCTCCTTCACCAAGCGATGTTGTTGTAATAATTGGATCTTCATTAATTGCAAATACTTCGATCAGTTATCTTCCAGTTTTAATAACTACAAGTTTGGGTAGTACAGTAGGATTTATGCTAATGTTCTATATAGGAAAGTATTTTGGAGATCACGTAGTTAAAATCGGAAAGTTGAAATTTATCAGCCAAGAAGGATTGAGTAAAGTTGATATTTGGTTTTCAAAATATGGATATAAATTAATTGTTATAAACCGAATGCTACCCGGTACTCGGGCTGTTGTTAGTTTCTTTGCAGGACTATATGAACTAGATTATTTAAAAACATTATCTCTTGCTTTTATAAGTTCATTATTATGGAATTCGTTTATTATTGAACTTGGAGTTTTGTTGGGAAATAATATAGAATTGATTGATTATTATCTCAGCACGTATTCGCGTATAATTCTTTTAGTCACTTTATTGGTTGCTGTAATATTTATAGTTAAATATTTTTATAAAAAAAAGAATCACTGATGCAGAAGTTTTGGATATTAAATATTAAATCACGTAAAGAAATATTATTATCAATTTTGACGGGATTATTTCTTGGGGTTTCATTTCCACCAATATCAGCAAGCGTTTTCTTGTTTGTGGCTTTGATTCCATATCTGTTTGTAATTCAAAACAGAAATGGATTGGCAGAGATAAACAGAATTACTTATTTAACAATGTTCGTGTTTGGATTGATCACAATTTATTGGGTGGGAAGTTGGACAAAGGAAGCTGATCCATTCTTGATGATTAGTGGTATTGCGCTGCTTTTTTTTAATCCAATTTTGTTTTTAATTCCTTCTACTCTTTATTATTTGGTAGCCAAAAATTTTGGAAAGAAAATATCTGTTTATCTCTTCCCGATTTTCTGGGTGTTTTATGAATATATATATAGTGTGACTGATCTTAAATTTCCGTGGCTTACTTTGGGAAATGGACTGGTTTCATTAAATACTTTTATTCAGATTTCTGACACGATTGGTGTTTATGGACTTTCACTGGTTGTTCTTTATATCAACGTCTTGCTTTATTTAACGATAGTTGATTATTTTGAATTAAGGAAAGTCAGAATTGTAAAACTTGTATTGACATTAACTCTTGTTGTTTTTCCATTAATTTACGGGTCTATAAAAAAGAGCGAATATAAACCCAGCTTGGAAAAAATCAGGTTCGGAATTATTCAACCAAATTTGAATCCATGGAATAAATGGCAAGAAGGAAATTTGAACAACCTGCTTGATATTTATTTTGATTTGTCTGACAAAGCCATTGATCAGGGTGCTAAAATATTAGTTTGGCCTGAAACTGCTCTTCCCGTTTATCTCACTATGGGGAGTTATGAAAATGAATTGCAGCGGATAAAAAATTATCTGCGGATTAGAAATGTTTTTTTACTTACCGGAATGCCTGATGCAACTATCTTTTATGATAAAATAAATGCACCAGCAGAAGCAAAACCATTACAAGACACAACAAGTGTTTATACTTCTTATAACTCAATCTTCTTAATGAACCCGTATAATAATGTGATTCAAAAATACGGAAAGCAGAAACTTGTCCCTTTCGGGGAGAAAGTGCCCTTCGTTGAATATATCCCTTTTCTTGGTGATGTTATTAAATGGAACGTTGGAATATCAAGTTGGAATACCGGAAAAGATACAACAGTCTTTAAGTTGAAATTTTCGAATATAAAAGATTCGGTACGTATCGGTGGGGTAATTTGTATCGAATCTATCTACTCGGATTATGTGGCTCAGTTTGCTGATAAAGGTGCGGAAATATTAGTGATTGTTACTAATGACAGTTGGTACGGAAATTCAAGCGGTCCTTATCAACATAAAGAATATGCTGAACTTCGTGCTGTCGAAAATCGAAAGTTTGTTGTCCGTTCAGCAAATGGAGGAATTAGTTGTGTAATTGATCCAAGTGGAAAAACATTAGCTCAAACAAAAATGTTTACCAGAAAATATTTGGTCGCTGATGTTGGTTTTTCAAGCGCAAAAACATTTTATTCGAAAAATCCAATGATTATTCCTTTATTTTCTGTTGCATTTGTGGCTACTGTGATTTTAATAATTCTATTGAGAAAATTTATAGTGAGAAAAAAATGAAAAAAATTATTGACTTTAGAAGTGATACGGTTACCAAACCAAGTTTAGAAATGCGTAAGGCAATGTACGATGCTGAAGTTGGTGATGATGTATATGGTGAAGATCCAACAACGAATGAATTGCAAGAATATGCGGCTGATTTATTGGGAAAAGAGTCTGCATTATTTGTTACCAGTGGTGTTATGGGTAATCAGATTTGTTTGAATATTTTAACAAATCCTGGAGACGAAGTAATCTGCGAAAAAGATGCACACATATTTTGGTATGAATCCGGTTCGCCGGCGAAATTAAGTGGACTTCAGATTCACCAGATTGAAGGTATTGATGGATCATTGCCTGTGAAGAAAGTGAAAGATGCAATCCGTCCGCAATCTGCATATTATATGCCCGAATCAAAAGTTATAGAAGTTGAAAACACACACAATGTTGCAGGCGGAACGATTATACCGCTTGAAAATATAATTGAATTAAGAAAACTTGCTGATGAAAATAATTTGTTCATGCATCTTGACGGAGCAAGAATTTGGAATGCATCGGTTGCATCAGGAATTCCGGTTAATGAATATGCAAAATATTTTGATACCGTAAGCTGTTGTCTTTCAAAGGGTTTAGGCGCACCTATCGGTTCTATTATTGCAGGAAGCAAGGAGCTAATGCATAAAGCATTTCGTGTCAGAAAATCTATTGGCGGAGGAATGAGGCAGGTTGGTATAATTGCTGCTGCAGGATTATTTGCTCTTAAGAATAATATTAGTCGATTAAGTGAGGATCATGAAAAAGCAAAAATCCTAGCTGAAAGAATTAATGCAAATCCCAATCTTGAAATAAACATAAATTCTGTTCAAACGAATATGTTAATGTTTCATCCCAAAACAATTTCAGTTGAAAAAGGATTGACTCTTTGTAAAGAAAATGGATTGTTATTATCCGGCGGTAAGGTTGGTTTGATTCGGATAGTAACTCATCTCGATGTTACGTTTGATGATGTAAAAAAATCTGCAGATATTATTGATGAAGTTTTTAGTTAAATGTTTAATTGCTTAATTGTCAAATTGCCAATTTCAATACTGACCTATTAACAATTTAGCCATTTAACAATTAAACAATTTGATTTATAGTAGAATAAAGAGTTATATAAATGGATATAAAAGACTTTAATCACAAAATAAAAATTATAGTAAGATTCTCCGATTTGGATGCAATGCAGCATGTCAATAATTCTCGATATCTTACTTATCTTGAAGAAGCAAGAATTGAATATTTTAATTCTCTTTTTAAGCGGGGAAAAAACAGAATGGATTTTGAAGCAATTATTGCCAGAATTGAAATTGATTATCTTTATCCTATTGTATTGGGTGATGATGTTGCAGTTTTCACCCGTGTTTCTAAAATTGGAAATAAAAGTGTAGATGTAGAACACATAGTCGCGGTGAAAAATGATGATGGATTTATTACTGCTGCGACTTCACTTACTAAACTCGTTTACTATGATTATAAAACCCGAATGACAAAAGTTATTCCGGAAGAAGCTAGAAAAACTATTGCTAAGTTTGAAGGGATTGACAATTAAATTTTTTTGCAACATTCAGTCGAATTATAATTTTCTACGAGGATTAGATAACTTCAGTTTTGATTATTATAATGTGACCTCTACGAGGTCAGCCAAATCGGTTCATCATAGATGAACAATTGTTGTAGAAAAAAATAAATGTAAAATTACCGATCCTCATAGAGGAACAACAAAAACTATAACTGCTTAATTGCGTTTTCAATGTTGGTGGATTTTTGAATCTTTCGAAGAGTGGTTGGCTCGGCTACTCTTTCCTTGCAATCGGAGATATTGCAAGTTTCACAAGTGTTGTTCACAATGCGAAATGCAATATTTGAATCATTCCAAAATTTGATTTTTTTCTTCAATTGCTCATCTAAATAAAAACCAAGTGTTACGCTCGTAAAAATATTAGGATCAAGAATATTTTGCTGAGCAACTGAAAAAGAAATGTATTCATCTTCCGTTTCGTGAAATTTGGAGTGAACAATTCCGGCTTTCATCTTGCCATTACGGATAGTTCCATTTAATTCATCTTTAATGTTTTTTAACACGTCAATTGAAATCCATCGCCGGCAGTAATGCTCATTAGTTTGATAACCGCCAGGATTTTGGTTAATATTTAATCGGACTTCCTTAGTCAAATCAAATTTTTCTGTTCCCGCAAAAGTGTTGAAGCGAAGGAAGAAATATTTTTTCAATCCCCAGACATTGCTCGCAAGATTTGCTAATCGTTGAAAAAACATTTCAGAAGTCGCATCAAATTTATTAATAAGACTTATAAGAAAATTTTCATCCCATTTCCCCTGTCCGAAAAAAACATTAATATCTTTTTTGAAATCCTTCTTATTCAAAATTAATGCAGTTGAAAAATATGCTGCTATGTAATTATTTAAAAGTTGATCGAATGTATTGAGCTTTAAACTTGAGTGGATATAGCTTCTCTTTGTAATGTTGAGATGATTATAGGCTAATTCCTTCCCAACGATAAATAGTTTTTGGGCTGATGAAAGTTTAGAATTCAAGAATAAAGTTGGCTGTTTTCCATATTTAAGAATTCCTCTTAATTGTTTAAGTTCAGCAAAATCATCCAGTCTTGTTTCATCCAATTGATAATTATATTTTTTTTTAAGAATTTCAAAAAGCGTTTTGTAATTTAATGGTGGAGCAACAGAAACCTTGTTTTTAGCAACAAAACTTTCCGCTGATTGTTCAATATCTTCAAAGTAATTATCGTTAATTTCCTTGTAAATTCTGAAAGCAGTTCGGCTAAAATTATTCTGACTCATCTCTGTGCTTTTTGCCATATCAATAACAGTGGCTACCAATGCACTCAATTGATAAGAAGCCTCTGACATCAGCGAAATAAATTTGTTTAAATCAATTCCATAATGATCAAGAGGAAGCATTTCAAGAATATTCGAATCAATCAATTCAGCAATTGGAGTAAGGTTTTTTGTTAGTTTCAATGAAATGAGTTCGTCATAACCTACGCCTAAAACCTGAGCGAGTTGAGCAATCTTTTCCACTTTAGGGTATTTTTTACCCTTCTCAATTTCATTTAAGTAAGAAACAGAAAGAGAACTTTTACTTGCCACTTCAATTAATGAAAGGTGTTTTTCTTGTCGAAGTTGTTTTAGTTTTAACCCTAAAATCAATTTTATATGATTTCTTTTCTTATCCAAAATCTTATTTTTTTTGTTTGAAATATAATTAATAATTAATTAAATAAAATGGCAAAATTTCATTGTCAGCGAAATTTCGCTTGCTTTCTTCGCCTTGTTGGTTTATTTTGACATCGTAAAATTCTTAATTGTTATTTATAAATAAATATTGAGGTTGTAATGACTGAACCAAAAAGACTTTTCGATTTGATTCCCTACCAGCTTGAAAACCTTCCTAATCAAAACTGTATCTCCGATAAAAAAGAGAATAAATGGATAAATTACAATGCAGAAACCGTTCAATCATTAATCGATCAATTTAGTATGGGGCTTTTGAAACTGGGCATTGAGGCAGGCGATAAAATTGCAATTATATCACAAAACAGAACGGAATGGAATTTTGTTGATCTTGGAATTTTACAAACCGGTTGTGTTGATGTTCCGATTTATCCAAACATAAGTGTTCAAGAGTATGAATATATTTTTAATGATGCGGAAGTGAAATATGCTTTTGTTGCAAATGATGATTTGTATCAGAAAATATTTTCAATCAAACAAAAAGTGAAATCACTGATTGATATTTATTCATTTGATAAACTCGAAGGGAAAAAACATTGGAAAGAAATTCTTGAACTTGCTGATGAGTCATTACGTGACCGACTTAATAAAATTAAAGAAAACGTTAAGTCAGATGATTTAGCAACTATTATTTATACTTCGGGCACGACTGGCACTCAAAAAGGTGTAATGCTTTCTCATAAAAATATTTTGAGTAATGTAAATTCAATTCAACAAATTATGCCGATAAATAGCACGCATCGTGTATTAAGCTTTCTTCCTATTTGTCACATCTTCGAGAGAACAGCAGTTTATTATTATATGAAAATAGGTGCTTCGATTTATTATGCTGAAAGTATTGATAAAGTTGGGGAGAATCTAAAAGAAATAAAACCAAATTATTTTACCACCGTTCCGCGCCTTCTTGAAAAAATTTATGATAAAATAATGGAAAAGGGGAGGGCTTTGAAATGGCCTAAGCAAGCAATCTTCGGTTGGGCTGTTAACTTAGCGAATCATTATAATCCTCAAGGCAAAACAAATTGGTTCTACGATTTACGGCTTTGGGCTGCGCGAAAAATTGTTTTTTCTAAATGGCTCGAAGCTCTCGGTGGTGAAGTGAAAGGAATTATCAGTGGTGCTGCTGCACTTCAGCCACGACTTGGAAGAATTTTTACGGCTGCCGGAGTTAATATTGTTGAAGGATACGGACTTACTGAAACTTCTCCAGTAATTACTTGCAACCGCTTTGAAGATTATTACATTGGCACTGTTGGTTGCACTATTCCCGATGTTCAAATAAAACTTGATTCGGAAACCGGTGAAATTTTAACCAAAGGTCCAAACGTAATGATCGGCTACTACAACAAACCGGAAGAAACGAAAAAAGCAATTAATGAAGATGGCTGGTTTCGCACCGGTGATATTGGAGTTATGGTTGATAACAAGTATTTAAAAATTACCGATAGAGTAAAAGAAATTTTTAAATTATCAGGAGGAAAATTTGTCGCACCGCTTCCAATTGAAAATAAAATGAAAGAATCTTTATTCATCAGAAATATTATGGTGATTGGTGAGAATGAAAAATTCTGTGCTGCTCTTGTTGTTCCGGAATTTGATTTCATAAAAAAATGGTGCGAGAAAAAAAGTGTAAAAGAATATCTTGAAAAAGGTGTCAGTTGTAACAAAGCAATTAAAGAAAGAATATGGAAAGAGATTCAGCATTACAATAAACGATTTGGGCACATCGAACAAATTAAAAAATTTGAATTGGTAGAGAAAGATTGGACAATTGATTCGGGAGAATTGACACCGACGTTAAAATTAAAGCGCAGAGTAATAAAAAAGAATTATCAAGATTTAATTGAAAAAATTTATTCAGAACAACTAAACACAAATCATACAAACTAAAAGACAAACATTATGAAAAGAAAAATCAATGAAGTAGCGGTACTTGGTTCCGGCGTAATGGGCTCTCGCATAGCTGCACACTTTGCAAATATTGGATGCAATGTCTATTTGCTGGATATAGTACCAAGGGAATTAAACGATTCCGAAAAGAAAAAAGGTCTTACTTTGCAAGATGCTGTTGTAAGAAACAGAATTGCAAATGACAATCTGCAAAATGTTCTCAAAGCAAAACCATCACCAATTTATAGTAAAGATTATGCTTCAAGAATTACAACCGGAAATTTTGAAGACAATATGAATTGGCTTTCAAATGTGGATTGGATCATCGAAGCTGTTGTTGAAAATCTTGAAATCAAAAAGAAAGTTTTTGATAATGTTGAAAAGTTTCGCAAGCCCGGAACTTTAATGACAACAAATACATCTGGAATTCCAATCCATTTAATGAATGAAGGACGAAGCGAAGATTTTCAAAAACATTTTTGCGGCGCACACTTTTTTAACCCGCCTCGCTATTTACAATTGTTAGAAATTATTCCAACACCAAAAACAAGTAAAGATGTTGTTGAATTCTTGATGTGGTATGGCGATTTGTATCTTGGCAAAACAACAGTTCTCTGCAAAGACACACCGGCATTCATTGCAAATAGAATCGGTGTCTTTAGCATTATGGCAGTATTCAAATTGAAAAAAGAATTGGGCTTGAGTGTAAAAGAAATTGATACTCTCACCGGACCTTTAACCGGCAAACCAAAATCTGCAACATTCAGAACTGCAGATGTTGTTGGAATTGATACTCTTGTCAAAGTTGCTAATAATGTTTTTAACGATTGCCCGAACGATGAAGCCCGCGATCTTTTTGCGATTCCGGATTATGTGAACAAACTTGTAGAGAACAATTGGCTCGGTGATAAAACTGGACAAGGTTTCTATAAAAAATCGAAAGATGAAAAAGGTGAGAAAGTAATTCTTGAACTTGATACAGAAACCTTTGAATATAAACCAAGTCCAAAATCAAATATGGCTTCTGTTGCTGCTGCCAAACCAATTGATAATCTAAAAGATAGATTAAAAGTTTTGCATGGCGGCAAAGATAAAGCTGGTGAATTTTTACGCACACTTAATTTTTACATCTTCCAATATTCATCGAAGAGAATTCCAGAAATTTCTGAAGAACTTTATAAACTTGATGATGCAATGCGTGCTGGTTTCGGTTGGGAATTAGGTCCGTTTGAAACCTGGGATGCACTTGGCGTAAAGAAAACTGTTGATAAAATGATCGAAGCAAATATGAAGCCCGCTGATTGGGTTTTGAAAATGCTGGAAAGCGGATTTACTTCGTTCTATAAATCTGAAAATGGAAAGAAAAATTTTTACGACATCGCATCAAATTCCTACAAAGAAATTCCAGGCAAAGGTGATTTTATTATTCTTGATAACTATCGTGCAAATGAACCGGTGTGGAAAAATTCAGGTGCAACTTTACACGATATTGGTGATGGAATTGTAAATCTTGAATTCCAAACAAAGATGAATTCAATCGGCTCAGAAATTCTTGAAGCAATTAATAAATCAATTGAGATTGCAGAAAAAGATTTTAAAGGATTAGTTATTGGAAATAATGGACAGCACTTTTCTGCCGGCGCAAATTTGGCAATGATGTTTATGCTTGCAACAGAGCAGGAGTTTGATGAAATAGATTTGGCAGTTCGACAATTTCAAAGCGCAACAATGCACGTTCGATACTCAAACATTCCGGTTGTTGTTGCACCGCATTCATTAGTGCTTGGCGGCGGCTGCGAAGTTTGCTTGCACGCCGACAAAGTTAATGCATCTGCCGAAACATATATTGGTTTAGTTGAAGTTGGTGTGGGAATTATTCCAGCAGGCGGCGGCACAAAAGAAATGACATTGCGCGCTTCTGATAGTTATATTGAAAATGGACTTGAGCTTCCCGAACTTCAAAAAAGATTTATGAATATCGCAACAGCAAAAGTTTCAACATCTGCAGCAGAAGCTTTTGATATGGGAATATTCAGAAAAGGACAAGACACTTATTCTGTTAATCCAAATCGTGTAATTGCCGATGCAAAAAAAGAAGCAATACTTTTGGCGGATAGAGGTTACACAAAACCGATTCTAAGAAATGATGTTAAAGTTTTAGGACGCACTGTACTTGCAACTCTACTTTTAGGAATTCATTCATTTCGATTAGGAAATTATATAACAGATCACGATAAGAAAATAGCAGAGAAGCTTGCCTACATTATGTGCGGCGGTGATCTGTCTGAAGGTTCGTTGGTATCAGAACAATATCTGCTCGATTTAGAACGGGAAGCGTTTTTAAGTTTGATCGGTGAAAAGAAAACTCTTGAAAGAATTCAAAGCATTCTTACAACCGGAAAACCATTGAGAAATTAATTAACAAGAATTTTAAAAATTAAAGAAGAAGAAAAATTATGAGAGAAGCATATATAGTAGCCGGATTCAGAACCGCTATCGGTAAAGCGAAAAAAGGTGGATTCCGTTTTTCCCGTCCGGATGATCTCGGCGCAGAAGTAATTAAACATTTGATGAAATCTGTTCCGCAGCTCGATCCACATCGTGTTGATGATGTTATTGTTGGAAACGCATTTCCCGAAGCGGAACAAGGATTGCAAGTTGGAAGAATGATCTCACTTTTATCACTTCCGATTGAAACTCCCGGCTCGACCGTAAATAGATTTTGCGGATCGGGAATAGATACAATTGCAACTGCAGTCGCACGCATTCAATCCGGTATGATGGATTGTATAATCGCCGGTGGAGTTGAATCAATGTCACTCGTCCCGATGACAGGATGGAAACTTGCACCAAATTTTATGCTCGCAAAGAATAATCCAAATTATTATTTGGGAATGGGATTAACTGCCGAAGAACTTGCAAAGGATTTTAAAATCTTGCGTGAAGACCAAGATTTGTTTTCATATAATTCGCATATGAAAGCAGTGAATGCAATAAAGAATGGGTTTTTTAAAGATCAAATTGTCCCTATTGAAGTTGAACACGTTTATGTTGAAGGTAATAAAAAGAAAACAAAAAAATTTATTGTTGATACAGATGAAGGACCACGTGCAGATACAACAGTTGAAGCATTGGCAAAATTAAAACCAGTATTTGCAGAAAAGGGAACTGTTACCGCCGGCAACTCATCACAAACTTCTGATGGTGCTGCATTCGTTCTAGTAATGTCAGAGGAGATGGTTAAAGAATTAAATCTTAAACCAATAGCAAGATTAGTTTCGTATGCAGTTGCTGGTGTTGATCCAAGAATAATGGGAGTGGGACCAGTTGCTGCAATTCCAAAAGCATTAAGGAAAGTTGGAATGAATTTGAACAATATTGATTTGATTGAATTGAATGAAGCCTTTGCAGTTCAATCGCTTTCAGTAATTCGCCAACTTGGATTGAATGAGGAAATCTTGAATGTTAATGGTGGAGCTGTTGCACTTGGGCATCCACTTGGCTGTACAGGTGCAAAACTTACAGTACAAATTCTTAACGAGTTAAGAAGAAGAAATAAAAAATATGGAATGGTAACAGCATGCATTGGCGGTGGACAGGGTGTTGCTGGAATATATGAATTGCTGAATTAGAAATTAGCTTGTGTTTGAAAAGTGCTTTGTGATCCTTCGTGTCTTGGTTACTTCGCGGCTATGAATCTTAACTCAATTATTAATATTTTGTTTTGCCACAAAGACGCAAAGGCTCTAAGAAACACTAAGTAATTTGATTTGGAATTAGACTTATAAAAATTTTATAGAAAAATTAATTAACTAGAAAATATAAGAGGAAATCAAAATGTCAGACGAAACAAAAAAAGTACTGCTTGGCGGAGAATTCTTAATTAAAGAAAGTGATCCGCAAAGTGTTTTCATTCCAGAAGAAATTAATGAAGAACAAAAAATGATGGTTGAGACAGCAGCCAGTTTTGTTCAAAGCGAAATCTGGCCAAAGCTCGATGCGATTGATCATCAAGAACCCGGCTTAACGGTTTCACTATTGGAAAAAGCCGGCGAACTCGGATTACTTGGAACTTCCGTTCCCGAAGAATATGGCGGTCTCGGCGGTGACTTCAACACGAACACTTTTCTTGCAATGGAATTAGGAACGAGCTATTCTTTTGGTGTTTCATTTGCAGCTCATACAGGAATTGGAACTCTTCCAATACTTTATTACGGGAACGCTGAACAGAAATCAAAATATCTTCCCAAACTTGCAAGTGGTGAAATGAAATCAGCTTATTG
>Ga0210044_10000359_pt1 | contig 68290 bp, 42 predicted proteins | sample CryGey13umfilter_2_FD_183959 | JGI IMG/M metagenome (GOLD analysis project Ga0210044, IMG submission 183959) | Groundwater microbial communities from aquifer in Utah, USA - Crystal Geyser 4/9/14 3 um filter (SPAdes) (version 2) | ecosystem: Environmental > Aquatic > Deep subsurface >... | reverse complement strand
CATAGCCCGAGGCATCGGCCCCTCGGGGGCCGAACATTCCCCAGCCCAAGGTGCAACCTTGGGCAACCGACGCCCGCCCGCGCGATCCCACAAGTGTACAAACTCCAGGGAAGTGTACAAACTCCAGTCCGGGGGACAAAGTCCCCCGGCGGGTCAGGGCAGAGCCCTGCTTCCCTGAAAGGCCACGCTCATAAGCACGGACACATGTGAAGCGTTACACTAGGTGGACTCACCATCCGCGCTCTCGTCGATGCTGGAGGCACCCCATCTCGTCCTGCAGCGCAGGCCGGCTGCCTTCAGAGACCGCCGCGCTTTGTCTGCACGCGATGGCACAGAAGATGGCGCAAGACCAATAACCGCAACGACTTCCGTCCCGGTGGCGGGGAGCTATTGACCGCAGAGCACGACCGCGAGTTGCCGTCCAAGGTTGCGTCGCCCGCGAAGTCCTGTCGCGATGTCGAGAGGTGTGCCCCCAAAGCGCTCTGCGACAACCTCGACGACCCCCTCCGGCGTCGGCGCGGCGTATCGCGCCTGTGCCACATGCGAGGCTGAAGCCTCGCCGCGCACCACCTTTCTCTCCACCCAACCTGTCGAGATGTTGACAAGTCTCGACCCGACCCCTCATAGACTCCGACAGCGCCAAAGAGACTTGAACGCCGATGAGAACGGCGTTAAGAAGGGTGCCCCACGAGGAACCCCTCTAATGGGGCCCACGGCTTCCGGGGCGACCAGCCCATCGAAGGTCGACGCGCAAGAAACACTGCGGCTCAGACCGGCTCGCTCGGACGGGCATACACGCACAAGGTTATGAAATGATGAAAGAATTCGGGCTCGCCTCTGAAATCATCGACCGCGACGTCTACAGCCGCACCGTGCAACGCTTCGCCGAACGCAGCATCACCCTGCCGACCTTCGCCCAGCTGGCCGACCCGTCGACCATCCCGCAGGACATCCTTGACCGGCTCGAGGAGGTCGATCCCGACGCCGCCCACCCGCTCAATCTCTTCCGCGTGCACTGGTTCAACGACGCCGACCGTCGGCACCAGGCCAAGGTCCCCAATCACATCGTCCTGCCCAAGTCCTTGACGGGCGTCGACGCCAAGATCGTCCTCGCCTTGGGGAATCGCTTCCCCATGATCGACGCCCACAAGGTCCTGGCGGCCTACGGCTGCTTGGCGCCGCGCTTGGTCTCCGGTGAGTTCGACCCCACCGCGCACCGCGCCGTCTGGCCTTCGACGGGCAACTACTGCCGTGGCGGCGTCGCCATCTCTCGCATCATGGCCTGCCGCGGCGTCGCGGTGCTGCCCGCCGGCATGAGCGCCGAGCGCTTCGAGTGGCTCGACAAGTGGTGCATGGTGCCCGCCGAGGACGTCATTCGTACCCATGGCACCGAGAGCAACGTCAAGGAAATCTACGACGCCTGTCACGAGCTCGAGCTCGACAAGAAGAACTTCATCTTCAACCAGTTCTCCGAGTTCGCCAACCACCTCGTACACTACGCCGTCACCGGCGCCGCGCTCTCGGCGGTCTACGGCCACATGCTGCAGTCCGATCCCAGCTTGCAGCTCGCCGCCTTCGTCTCGGCGACGGGTTCGGCGGGAACCATCGCCGCTGGCGACTACCTCAAGGACCACCACGGCTCCTTGACCGTCGCCGTCGAGGCCCTCGAGTGCCCGACCATGCTCTACAACGGCTTCGGCGAGCACAACATCCAGGGCATCGGCGACAAGCACTTGCCTCTGATTCACAACATCCTCGACAACGACTTCGCCGTCGCCATCTCGGAGGCCTCGACTGACCAACTCTTCGTCCTGTTCAACACCGAGGTCGGCCGCAACTACCTCGTCGAGCGCAGGGGCATCGCTCGCGAGACGGTCGACTCCCTCGAGGACATGGGCATCTCCAGCATCTGCAACATGCTGGCCGCCATCAAGACCGCCAAGTACCTCGGCCTCGGCGAGGATCAGGTCATTGTCACCGTGGCCACCGACGGCGCCGCCATGTACGGCTCTGAGCGCGAGAAGGCCCTTAGCTCCTACTTCGACAACGACTTCGACGTCGTCAACGCCGGCGAGGTCTTCGGACAACACCTGGCTGGCGCCGGCGCGGACCACGTCATGGAGCTCTCGCACGTCGACAAGAACCGCATCTTCAACCTCGGCTACTTCACTTGGGTCGAGCAGCAGGGCATCTCCTACGAGAGCTTCATCGAGCGTCGGAAGCCCGAGTTCTGGAGCGCTCTTCATGAGTTCTTGCCCGCCTGGGACACCCTGATCGAGCAATTCAACGCCGACGTCGCCGCAGCGCGGAGCAAGTAGACATGGCCGCCAGCACCCAGCTCGTCTGCTCGGGCTGCGGAAAAGCGGTCGACCCCGGGCTGCACGTCTTCGCCTGCCCCGCTGCGCGGGCCGGCGACGACATCGACCACGTCCTCGTGCGCCACTTCCGTCCCGACGCCTCACGTCATGACGCGGCGCGCGAAGCCCACCAGACCACGGCGCACAGCGCGCCCACGGGCTGCAGCTTCGTGCGCTACCGACATCACCTGCACTCCTACCAGCAGGCCGTCGTCGACGGGCTCTCCGATGACGGCTTCTGCGCCCGCGTCCGGCGCATCGACGACCGCATCTTCGAGCTCGACCGACGCCGCTTCGACGTCACTCCTCTGACCGCCGAGACGACGCTCGCCGAGGCCCTCGGGCTGGGCGGGGCGCTGTGGGTCAAGAACGAGACGGGCAACGTCTCGGGCTCCCACAAAGCCCGCCACATGATGGGCCTGGCCTTGCACCTCGAGGGCGGTGAGGCCACCGGCCGGCTCGCCATCGCCAGCTGCGGCAACGCCGCGCTGGCGGCGTCCGTCGTCGCCCGCGCCATCGACCGGCCGCTGGACGTCTTCATCCCCACCGACGCCGACCCGCTCGTGGTCGAGCGCCTCGAGGCGCTCGGCGCCAACACGGTGCGCTGCCCGAGGCTGCCCGGACAGACAGGAGATCCCTGCTACCACCGCTTCCAGGAGGCGGTTGCTTCAGGCGCCTTCCCGTTCTCTTGCCAAGGCTCCGACAACGGGCTGACCATCGAAGGCGGACTGACCCTCGGCTACGAGCTCTCCGAGCAACTGGCCGCTCTCGGCGATGACGCCGACCTGCTCTTCGTGCAGGTGGGCGGCGCGGCCTTGGCCAGCGCCGTCGTCCAAGGCCTCTTCGAGGCTCAGCGCCTCGACCTCGAGGCCGTGGACAGCGGCTTGCCCTTCAAGATGCCAAAGGTCGTTACCGTCCAGACCCATGGCGCCTTCCCCCTGGCCCGCGCCTACCACCGCCTGAGCCGACGGCTCCTGCAGCGGCTCGAGGGTGTGCAGCTTGGCGCCGAAGACCTCGCCGCGGTCGATGGAGCCTCTCTCCTAGAGCTCTACGGACCCGCGAACGCCGCCCAAAACCTGGCGAACGCTAGCCGTTTGATGGCCGCGTGGGGCAGCGAGCGGATGAGCAGTGAGCTCAGCTTCGCGGCCACCCATCGCGCCTCGTTCATGTGGGCCTGGGAGGACGCTCCGCACTCGGTCGCCCACGGCATTCTCGACGACGAGACCTACGACTGGTTCGCCGTCGTGAAGGGGATGCTGCGCAGCGGTGGCTTCCCGCTCTTGGTCGACGAGGCGACCTTGGTTCAAGCCAACGCCTTGGCCGTTGAGCACACGGGCATCCCGGTCGATCCCACGGGCTCTTCGGGGTTCGCGGGTCTGTTGGCGTTGCACCAAGCCGGCACCCTTCCGGAAGGCGCGCGCAGCCTGGTCCTCTTCACCGGCGTAGACCGCGCATACGAGGCCAAAGGACGCTAGGCGCGCCCGACCGACAAGAGCAGGGCATCGCCCTATTCCAGATTCCAAATTAACCCGCCGGACTCCGGCGACCGACTCGAGAGAAACTCATGACCACAGCAGACAAGGTCCGCCCCCTTCTTGACCGCCTGGGCGCGCTCCACAGCGGTCTGTTCCAGAAAGACTTCCTCCTGACCTGGGAGCAGACCGACGACGAGCTCAAGTCGGTCATCACCATCGCCGAGATCCTCGAGCACTTCTGGAAGGGCAACATCAGCGCCCGCGTGTTCAACGGCGGCTTGGCGGTCTCGAATTTCCGGGACAACTCGACGCGCACGCGCTTCTCGTTTGCCTCGGCCGCGTCTTTGCTGGGTCTGAACACGCAGGACATCGACGAGGCGAAGAGCCAGGTCGCCCACGGCGAGACCGTGCGCGAGACCGCGAACATGATCTCGTTCTTGACCGAGGCGTACGGCATCCGCGACGACCTCTTCTTGGGCGAGGGCCACAAGTACATGAGCGACGTCTCGACGGCGCTGCAGCAGGGCTACGAAGAGGGCGTGTTGCCGCAGCGGCCGGCCGTCATCAACCTGCAGTGCGACCTCGACCATCCGACCCAGTCTTGCAGCGACCTCATGCACTTGCAGGCCATGTACGGCTCGCTCGAAGCCCTGCGCGGCAAGAAGCTCGCCATGACCTGGGCCTACTCGCCTTCCTACGGCAAGCCCCTGTCGGTCCCTCAGGGCATCTGCACCTTGATGACCCGCTTCGGCATGGACGTCGTGCTGGCGCACCCCGAGGGCTACGACCTGGTGCCCGAAACCATCGAGATCTCCAAGAAGCACGCGGCGGCTTCCGGTGGCACGTTCACTGTCGCCAACAGCATGGAAGAGGCCTTCATTGACGCCGACATCGTCTACCCCAAGAGCTGGGCGCCTTGGACGGTCATGCAGGAGCGCACGTCGCTGCTGCGCAGCGGCCAGGGCAACAAGGTGCAGGAGCTCGAGAAGAAGGCCCTCGAGAACAACCTCAAGTACCGCAACTGGGAGTGCACCGAGGCGCTGATGAGCCAAACCAAAGGCGGCAAGGCCCACTACATGCACTGCCTGCCAGCCGACATCAGCGAGGTTTCGTGCAAGGAAGGCGAGGTCGCGGCCTCGGTCTTCGACCGCTACCGGGCTGAGACCTACCAAGAGGCGAGCCACAAGCTGTATGTCATCGCGGCGATGATCATGGCGACGCGCTTCGAGAATCCGAAGGCGACGCTCGAGGGGTTGTTGGCGAAGGCGACTCCCCGCAAGCTGGCGTAGGCGCTGGCTCCTTGAACGAAGAAACCCCCGATCCGCAGGCGGCTCGGGGGTTTCTGGCTTCTTGCGTCGCGAGAATCAGGGGACGATGCGCGTCCCCGTCTCCCCAGCCACCGCACGCATGAGGTTCGGCGGGTCGGTCAGGATCGCCTCACCACCGGTCGCTTCGACGAAGGCGATCATGGCCTGGATCTTGGGCAGCATGCTGCCGGCCGCGAAGTGTTTCTCTTCGATGGCGGCCTTGGCCTCGGCCACGGTCATGCGCTCGATGACAGCCTGATTGGGCTTGCCGAAGTTCTTGGCGGCCTTCTCGACGGCCGTGGAGATGAGCAGCACGTCGGCGTCGATCAGGCGGGCGAGCAAGCTGGAGGCGTGGTCCTTGTCGATGACGGCTTCGATGCCGACCAAGCGGCCATCGGCCTCGATGGCGACGGGGATGCCGCCACCGCCGACGGCGATGACCACAAACCCCTGGGCGATCATGGACTTGATGATGTCGATCTCCAGGATCTCCTGGGGTTTGGGCGAGGGGACGACCCGGCGGAAGCCACGGCCTGCATCCTCGAAGACCGTCCAGCCGTCCTTCTGCTCGTGTTCCCTTGCGGTGGCCTCGTTCATAAACGAACCGATGGGTTTGGCCGGATTCAGAAAGGCGGGATCGGCCTTGTCGACGACCACTTGAGTGACGACGGTCGCAGCCGGGATGCGTTTTGCCCAGCCGCGCATCTGGTTGTACAAGCCCATTTGGAGGTTGTAGCCGATGGCGCCTTGCGTGTCGGCACCGCAGGAGTCCAGCGGCACGCGGTGCAGCTCGTGGGCGGCCAGCTCGGTGCGTCGCAAGATGAAGCCCACTTGCGGCCCATTGCCATGGGTGATGACCACGCGGTGTCCCTGCTCGAGCAGCTTCACGATGGCGCCGCAGGTCTCTTCGGTCGTCTCGTATTGGTCTGGAACGGTCTGGTGGGCGTTGTCTTTGATCAACGAGTTTCCACCGATGGCGAGCACAATCACTTTCTTGTCTGACATGCAGAGCGCTCCGACTTCTACTGTGGCTCCGACCCACGGGTCGTGCGGGTATTGAGGCGATCGCCGGTCCACTCGACGGCGCGAACACGCAGTTAGGGCAGAACCTTCGAGCGGTCAAGCCCGAGGGCTCTCGACCAGCTAAGCCGCCTCACGCGCACAACTCGCGCGCTCCCTTCACACCACACGCTAGAGGTCACGTCGGTCATCAGCTCTGCGGTCACGACCGTTGCGGCGGTTTGGGTTCTGGCTGCTCCACTGTGCGACCCGGTGGTCGACCCTGCGCAGCAGACGCGTGCGCCGATCTCTCTCTGCGCGTCGGTCCCATCGCCCTTGTCCCAGCAGTTGCAGAGGCAAGGGTTCAGCTGGAGCCCGCTCTTCGGCCTGTTGAGCGGCGAGCGCTCGGCCTAGGCCAAGCACCATGAGGGTGAGCCCTGCGAGGATGAAGATCGTGAACGGGCTCAGCCAATACCCATTCGGAAGGTTGAATCCGATGGCTAAGCAGAGGCAGCCCAAGATCAAGGCCTCCCCGCCGTGGTAACTCGTCTCGTGGAACTCTTGCCTGCTAAACCCCTTCTCGTTCATCACAACCTCCCAGTCGGCCGGCCCAACGGTGTTGCGCTCGAGGCAGAAGTTGCACCGAATGTACGCATTTGCGGCGTACATCCGCCGCCATGCCCCACACGAGCGTACATGTCGGTTCATTACTAATGGATGACGACTCGAGAAGGGCGTGTCAACAGCGTATTTATTCCGTCGCGTCCTTTCGCGGTCGCGAAAGGGCAGAAGGCCGGCATGACGCCGATCTTCTGCAGTCTTGTGCGCGGTTTGGACCTAGTCGGCTACGGTCTTGACGAGGTTGACTTGGGTGGTCGCCAGGACGGCCTTCTGGAGGCGTCGCATGACGTAGAAGGTCTGCAGGTCGACCTGTGCGCCCTTGCTTGCCGTGAAAGTCCCGCTGGGATCGGCCTCTTCGAAGGACGCATCGAAGTCTGGTCCTTTGAAGCGGATCTTGCCGCCTTCGATCCAGACGCTGAATTCCGCACCCTTGAATCGCCCTTGGATGCCGCCGAAGTCGAGCTCTCCAGTGAAGGCGAAGCCATCGTGTGTGGTGTGCCGCTTCCACTCCTCGACGCTGCTGAAGAAGCGCGGCTTGGCCAAGTAGGGCCCGCCGTCCTCGGGGCAAAAGGTGTCACAGTTTCCGCATTCGTTGCAGAAGTCGTGGAAATTTCCGAGCTGGTGTTTCTTGGTGATCTCGATGGGGGTGCCCTCTTTGGCCAACCACGTTGCGCCATCTTTGACCATCTGGGTCCCTGGAATGGCGACCTGCTCGAAGTCGAAGCTGAAGTTGGCGTTGTTGGGGCAGACGGGGATGCACTTGTCGCAGGTCAGGCAGTCGAAGAGGGCGAGCTGCGAGCCGACCTTTTTGGGGCCCTTCGCATTCTCGACCAGAGCGTAGCGCGAGTTTTCAGTGACGAGCTCTACGTAGTGCTTGGTGTTGAGGAGCTTGGCCGCGGAAACCCAGGCGGCGTAGTTGGCGCTGGCGACATCGAGCAGACCGCCGCCCTCTTCGTAGGCGCCACGGCAGGCGGCCGCGTCGTCTGGGTCCATTTCGACGGCGTTGAGGGCCGCGAGCCCTTGGTCGTAGGCTCGGATGATGTAGTCGCCGATGTTTTGTGCGCCGACGTCTTTCATCTGGGCGTCGAGGGCTTTGTAGTAAGTCGCCGTGCGTCCGTAGCCGCCTGTTTTGAGGAGGTCGCTGCAGACGGTGATGGGAGCCAGGCCTAAGGCCACGGCGTCCGGGAAGTTCTTGCTGTCGATGCCCGCGGCGAAGGTGATGGGGAAGCGGTCGCCGAAGTGGGCTCGGAACTGCGCCACCAGGTTCATGGCCAAGACATGCAAGGGCGTACCCGACATGTACATGTGGGCTTCTTTCTCTGGGAAGACGCTGCGGTTGTTCTTGACGAGGAGCGTGTTGGTGAACTTGACGCCGAAGCCCAAGCCCAGCGATTTGGCGACCTCTCCCAGTCGGTCGACGAAACCCACCGCTTGCTCCCAGCTGGCGTCGTTGTCGAACGCGCTGTCGGGGATCTCGATCCCTTCGTAGCCCAGGATGTTGTTGAGGAGCTCGCGGGCTCGGAGCTTGCCGAGCAGCGTCGGGTTGAGCTTGATGATGCAGCTCAGACCGTTCTCGCGGAAGAGGAACTCTATGATCTTCTCGATTTCGAGGGGGGGACAGCCGTGGAAGGTCGACAGGGTCAGCGTGTCCGAGAGCTTGGTCTCGAACGGCAACTTGGCTAGGTCAGCGTATTCCGCGGGGATCTGAGCCCGGAAGCGCTCGACGTGCGCGCTGGCGTCCTTCATCCCCTCGATGAACGACTGGATCGGCTCGCTCTTGATGCCGGCCAGATCGTATCCGACGGAGATGTCGAAGATGACCTTATCGAAGTCTGGAGCCAGCGCCACCTTGCCGCTCGCCGCCAGCATCTGGATGAGCATCGAGGCTTTGACGTACTCGTCGAGGGACTGGGCCAGCTTGAGCTCCTGGGACCACTCGACGTTGTAGCCGACGGTCTCCATGTCGATGCAAGGCCGAGGGATCTGGAGCTCGTCCATGATCTGAACGGTCTTGAGCTCCATGATCCGACACCCAGCCAACCAGGCCAGCACGATGTTCTGCGCCATCTGCGTCTGCGGCCCCGCGGCTGGCCCGAGCGGACTCGAGGCGGGCTTGCCGTGGAAGCGAACAGAGTAGTCATAGGTCTGGCTCCCGGTAGAGAACTTGCGCGCGGAGAGGCCGAAGATCGAGTCGTTGTGCTCAAGCTCGTTGAACATCTGACGGACAAGGGCACCGAAGGGATAGGGGACGAGCTCGGCCATTTGGACTCCTTCTCTCTTTGGGATCGCAACAAAAAGTGGGCGCGTTCAGCCTCATGGGCGAACGACACGGCCTGTTTTACGGCGCACGGGCGCCTGACCGCAACCCCTGCGTCAACCCGACTTTCCTAGAGCGCTTGTCTCAGTGCCCCGGTTCGAACCTGAACGGGTAGGTCACGACCGTGGTCGACTTCCCAGAGAACGACGGGAAGCGGACCTTGCCCATCTCTTCAAGCACACAGACCTCTAGATGCGCATTATCCAACGTCGACTCGAGCGCCGAGGTCGAGACGACCTTGCCATCGTCATCGATGACGAACTGCACCACCAGACGACCGGTCAGCGCCTCGCTCTTTCTTTGGATCTCGTTGCAGTAGCAGGCCTTTACCCCCTCGTGGTCGCGCAACCGCTCGCGGAACGCCGACGCACCCAGCGATTGAGCGGCGAGCGCTCCCATCTCCGAAGGGCTGGCCGGCACGTCGAACTCGAGGGGGTAAGCGATGCGAACGGCGCCGTTTCCAGTCGCAGGAAAGGTCGCGGTGTCAGCTCGGCCAAACGTGGGCGTCTCCAGCGTCGCCGCCCTGCACTTGATGAAGTGTCGCCCTTCATCTATGTTTCTAACCGTATTCACGCAATGAAGGGGTGGTCTCTTGCCCCCTAGGAGCTATTGATGAACCTCAAGAAGAGAGCTGCCTTTGTCGGGTGGTTTTTGTTGGCCGCCGCCACCGCCTCTGGCTGCCTCACGACCTATGACACGGAGGCGGAAAAGTACGTCCCCAGCGAGCCCTCGAACTCCTGTGCGACCGGCGCGGTCGAGGTCTGTGATGGAGTCGACAACGACTGCAACGACCAAGTCGACGAGGGCTGCAACGACGACGCGGACGAGCACTGCGATTCCGCCATGGTGGTGAACAACGACGCCACCAATACACCGCCCGCCGTCTGTCCCGCTGGCGGTGGTGACTGCGACGACACCGATCGCGACGTCCATCCCGGCACGACAGACGTTTGCGACGACGTGGACAACGACTGCAATGACAACGCGGACGAAGGCTGCAACCCGGATGGCGACGAGTACTGCGCGATTGGCAGCGTCGTCATCAACCAAGTCAGTGGCGCGGGTCCGAACGTCTGTCCCAAGGGCGCAGGAGACTGCGACGAGAGCTCCGCCGACGTCTTCCCTGGAGCGACCGAGCTCTGCGACGACCTCGACAACAACTGCGACGAGGCGACGGACGAGGGCTGCGACAAAGACGGCGACGGAGTCTGTGACACCACAATGACCGTAGTCGGCACGCCGGCGACCTGTGTGAATGGCATCGACGACTGCGATGACAATAACGCCTCTGTCGGGGGGGGCTCGGACGAAATCTGCGACGGCTTGGACAACAACTGCGACCTCGCGACCGACGAAGGTTGTGATGATGACGGCGACAGGTACTGCGACGCAGCGATGACGGTCGACACCGGCGCTGGCGCCTTGACGGTCTGCCCACTCGGCGAAGGCGATTGTTTGGACGAAGGGGATGGGGCAGACCAGGTCTACCCCAAGAACGCCGAGGAGCGCTGCGACAACTTCGACGACGACTGCAACGGCACCATCGATGAGCTCTGCGACCTCGACGACGACGATTACTGTGATGGCTCCCTGCCAATGTCCGCTCCGTTGCCGGCTGTCTGTCCACTGGGCTCGGACGACTGTGACGACACCAGAGCCGAGTCCTATCCAGGAGCCGAGGAGCTGTGCAACGACCTGCTGGACACCTGCGGCGGCGTCGCCGACGTGGGCTGCAACGACGACGGGGACACCTACTGCGACGAGAGCATGACCGTTGTGGGCAACCCACTGGTCTGCAGCGGCGGCGGCGGTGACTGCGACGACCTGCGCAACGACGTGTTCCCTGGCGCTCCCGACGCCTGCGGGCCGGTCGACTTCAACTGCGACAACGTGCGCCCCGCACTGTCATTCTCAGACCCTGTCACAGTGCGCGGCCGGTCGCCGTCAGGGGATTCGGAAGGTATGGCCTTCAATGGCACCGACTTCGCGGTGACTTGGGTCGAGAGTACCTACACGAACAACGTGGCTCGGTACGCGCTCCTGAACTCCTCAGGCTACGTGAGCCAAGGCCCCTTCGATCTGACCACACCGAACCTCGCAGTCGATCGAACCGTCATCGCCTACGACGCCACCAGTCAACTCTTTGGCGTGGCCTACACGGTCTTGGACCCTGTCCAAAGACAGTTCGTCCTCAACCTCAGCACCTTCGACAACCTGGGGAACATCCAGGCGACTAAAGAGATCGGTGCGGTGCAAACGAACAGCCACATCAGAATCGCAGCCGCGCCGGGGATCTTTGGCCTCTTCTACTACAAGGACGTCAGTGGCACGACCGTCATGCACTACCGACCTTACACCGTCGCGACCGACACCATCGGAAACGAGGCCGCGTTGGTGGGCCTCCCGACGAGCGTGGGTCTCTATGACGTGTCCATTGAGCACTTCCCAGCCACGTCTGGTGCCGGCACATTCTTCTTGGGCTGGCAGCATTTCGACAGCAGCTTCAGCCCAGGAGAGGGCTTTGCGGTCGCTGGCGTTCGGGCCAACAACGGCTCGATCTACCCGAACTTCAAGCACGTGCAGTTTGCCAATTCCGAGAGCGGATACTGGCCCTCATTGGCCTACCTCAATGGCAAGATGTACGTGACCTATCGAGGCGACGCAAATGGGGCAACGACCTCATATTTCGGGGACTACTATTTGCGCGCCCAACAGCTCAACACTGACGGGAACGTCACGGGTACTGCCATCACGCTCGCCTCCAACCTCGTCGGGAGCAACGCGAGGCCCATCGGCACAGAAGGCCCCAACAAGACCGGCAACGTCGGTCTGGTCTACATGGGCTACACCGGGGTCGCCTCCGACACGAAAGCGACGCTCGCCCGCTTCGACTCCAATCTGGCCCCCATCGGGGTCCCACAAGCCACCTGGTATGGTTGGTTCTACAACACACTCGGAGGGTATGGGCGGGAGCTCTATTATCGTTCCAATAAGTTCTCGTTCTTCGACACGTCCTCCACGTCTGGCTTTTTCACCTTCCTTGGCATCGACTATACCAACCCGAGCAACATGGCCTGGGGCTCTCAACGGGAGCCCATCACTGGAGCAACCTTCAGCACCGAGCTCTCAACCACTCAAGACCTGCTGAGCTACGACGAGGTTGCCGACAATATTCGGGTCCTTCAACACGATCCAGACGACAACACGAAGCTCGAAACCTACCGCATCGCGAAGAACGGTGCCGTGACTGGACCTGTGTTCTTTGCGAACGTGCCCACCGATTGCCAGTCCTTCCAAGAGGAAGACGGCAAGATCGTCTGCTATGGTTTCTTGGCGCTCTTTGACCAAAACGATTGTTACTTCCCAGCCACTGGACCGGCGTCGAACGAGTACGACTTCGTCCGCAATGAGTGGGATGGAGCAGCTTGGCAGAGGACGGTGCTCGGCGTCGTTCCCGGGGTCTTCTTCCAAGATCCGTGGGAGCCCTGGATCACCTTCTGCAGGGCACCCTATCTGCTTGGCCAGGTCGGCAGCGGGCCCGACGGCCTCAAGACTGCTTTCATCAACAGATACGTCAACACAACGTTCTTCCCGCAGACCTACATCCAGAACTTCACCTTCTCCGCGGGAACCGCTACCGCACAGGATGTCTTCAAATTCGACGAGCTCAGCAGCAGCTATCTCAACGTCACTTTGTCAGAATTCAGTGTAGAGCATCATCTCTTCGTCGAATCCGTCGTGGATTACACGGCAGACACCCAGACACTTATGGTCATCACCGTCGACACCTCTACGGGGTTGCAGGTGGGGACACCAGTACAGCTCATTCAGGTTCCGGCCACCGACACCTCGCTGCGAGTGCTGGGACTGCACTTCGATGGCAGCGCCTTCGAGGTGCTCTACAGCGTGGACAACACCACGACCGGCGTGAACACCCAGTATTTGCAGCTCTTCGATCCCACTACTCAGAGCCTCCTCGCCAGCCCGCTCGTCATGACCGGGTTCATCGAGAGCCAACACGTGGGGCTGGCCGGCACCTCGGACTATCGGATCGTGGCCGAGAACAGCCGATTCGACCAACAGGTCTGGCTCTACGATGAGCCTGTCTCTCCCATCGACCAGGTGAACCTGAATTATTCCCTGAACAACCTCTACGCCGAGAGCTGGTTGGGATACAACGGACGCGATCTGCGCTGGCTCATCAAGGGTCCCGGCTTCATCTCCTACACCATCGGCCAGTGCGCTAACCCCTAGGTCCACTGCGTGCCACGCAAGTTCGGGCTCTGCTCCGCATGGCGAGCAGAGCCCTCTTGCGTTACAAGCCTACCTGGTCTCGAGATGCTCGGCCCGTGGAAGGAAAGACCTATGGCGAGAGGACTGGACAGACATCGAGAACGTCTCGAGGCGCTCTCGCTGCTCGGCAAGAACCTCACTCGGCGAGCCGGCGCAAAGTGCGAGCTTTGCGAAGGCACCGTCGGCAAAGTCGCAGCCCTCGAGATCCCGCCACTCCCCGAAGAGCCCGAGATCGAGCGCTGCGCGCTGCTTTGCGAGAGTTGTCATCGTGTGGTCGACGGAGGGCGCCTGAGCCCCGACGACCTGCGATTTCTAGAAACCTCGGCCTGGTCGGACCTGCCAGTGGTGCAGGTGATGAGCGTCAGGCTCCTGCGCCGACTCGCCGAGGACTCGGTGCATTGGGCCTCCTCGCTTCTCGACTCGCTCTACCTGAGCCCAGAGGTGGAGGAGTGGCTCAAGGCGAAATGAGCGAGGCGTCTTCCCCGTTCGTATCCTCCGGCGTGCGGGCACTCTCTGTCATCCTATCCCGCCCGACTCAACACCTTGGAGGTTCCCCTTGCATCCCTGGCATGACATCACCATCGACGAACAGAGCATCGAAGTGTCCTTTCCTGCTTGCATCGAGGTCCCTATGGGGAGCCAAAACAAGTACGAAATCGACAAGGAAAACGGATTCTTGAAGCTCGACCGCGTGCTCTACAGCGCCGTTCACTACCCGGCGAACTACGGCTTCATCCCTCGCACCTTCTGTGACGATGGGGACCCGCTCGATGTCCTGGTCATAGGGCGCGAGCCGGTGCACCCGCTCACCATCGTCGAATCGCGGGCGGTGGGTGTGCTGCGAATGCGCGACGATAAGGGCATCGACGACAAGATCATCGCCGTCTGTGTCCACGATCCCGCCGTCTCACAGTACACAGGCTTCGCCGAGCTCCCAAAACACACGACGATGCAGCTCCGTCGCTTCTTTGCGGACTACAAAGTCCTCGAAGACAAGGAGGTCATCGTCGAGGACATCCAGGGACCCGAGAAGGCCCTCGAGATCCTGCGCGACGCCCTCGAGATGTATCGACGCCTGCGCCGTGGCGAGTTGAAACGTTGAAGAAGCCAACCGCGCAGGCGCCGGAACTCCAACTCGACATCGACCGGCTGGCCTACGGCGGAGATGGAGTCGGCCACCACAACGGAAAGGTCGTCTTCGTTCCGGGCGCACTGCCCGGCGAGCGAGTGTTGGTGCGCCTCGAGGAGTCCAAGAAGCGCTACGACCGGGCTCGCCTGGTCTCCGTGCTGATCGAAGCGCCCGACCGGCGCGCGGGGGACTGTGAAGTCGAGGCTCTCGGTTGCGGGGGCTGTGGTCTCCGACACGTCGAGGCGAGCGTCTCGCTGAACAAGAAGGCCGAGTCGGCGCTCGACGAGATGCGCAAGCTCTCTAAGCAGGTCTTCTGGCCTGAGCCAACGCTCGTTCCTGCCTTCTACCAGCACGAATCCAGGGCCCGCGCCCGTCTGCATGTTCGCCATGGAAAGATCGGCTTCTTCATCAAAGGGAGCTCTCGTTCCCTGGTCGAGATTCTGGGGTGCCGCGCCCTAGACCCGAAGATTCTCGACCTCCTGGGGCCGCTGACTGAGGCGGTCGAGGGGCTCCAGCACTTGGAACTCACCGTCGAGGTCGTCTCCGGAGCTCGCTACCTCTACGCAGATGGAGACACGAGCCCGACTTTCGAGGCTCGGGTGGCGCAATGGGTCCGCGGCGGAGTCATCGCGGGCTTTGGTGCCGCGGGGCGACCTCACCACCTCGGCGAAGAGTGGATGATCGAGAGAACCGAGATTCTGGGGCGCGGTGTCCATTCGGCGAGGAAGCTCGGAACCTTCGGACAGGCCTCGCCCGAGATGAACAACAAGCTCAGAAAGCGGCTGGCCGAGGCCGTCGACCGTCTCAGGCCCAAAAGAATCCTCGAACTCTACGCGGGCTCCGGCAATCTGACCTTGGCCGCAACGGGCTCGGGACGAACCATCGTCGCTGTCGAGCTCGATGGCCCTGCGGTGCAGTCCCTGCGCAAGACGATAAAGCTCAACGGGCTGGGTGAGTCTGTTCGCATCGTCGAGGCCGACCTGAGGGCTGGGTTGCCCCACGAGCTCGAGGGCGCCTTCGACATGGTCATTATGGATCCACCAAGAACCGGTGCCAGCGAGGTGATGTCCGCGGTCGCGGCCCTGAAACCCAAGACCGTGCTCTACGTCTCCTGCGCCCCAACGACTTTGGCGAGAGACGTTGGGCTCTTGGCTCCCCATGTCTTCATCGAGAAGCTCGACGTCTTCGACATGTTCCCCATGACTCCTCACGTCGAGATGATGGCGCAGCTGAGTCTTGTCGATGATTAGTTTGCTGGACACCCGACTCGCACAACTGAAGCGGACGGACGAGGTCGTACACACCATCACCCCTTCCGAACTCAACGCCGGGGAGTGGTGGGCCGAAACCGGGCGCGACTGGCCCGGTCATTTATCGAGTGGCCTCATCGAGCCCCGAAAGGGGTATCGATTCCGCCCTGAGAACCTCGCCTTGAGCGTCATTCTCGATGGCGTGGAGTGCGAGCGATTGGTGGACCTGGGGACCGGCAGCGGCGCCCTCTTGCTGATCGCAGACGCCTTTCTCGAGCCCTCCATCGGGCTCGGCCTGGAGCTGCAGAGCGACGCCGTCGAACGTCTCGGTCGCACGCTCGAGGCCCATCAGCGTGGGCACTTGCGGGCCGAGCAAGGGGACCTGCGGGAGGACAAAAGCTTGCGGACGCTCGTCTCCACCCTCGGCGGCAAAGCGGACGTCGTGGTCATGAACCCTCCTTTCTTTCCTTCGGGCTGGGGCCGAGCGAGCTCTCTCGAGTCCGTGCACCGCTCGACGCACGCGCTTCACGGCGACGTCTTTGCGTTTCTGGAGGCTGCGAAGGCGATCGTTTCAGATGAAGGGATGATCTTTGTCGTGTTCGACGCAACGAGGATGGCCAGCTTGTTCGCCGCCGCAGGCAAGGTTGTGCTCGAGCCCGATAGGATCGTAATGATTCCCAACCGACACCAAGCCGCACGGGCGGACGAGCCGTACCGGGTGTGGGTTCGATTTCGACAGGGGAGCATGTTGCGCTCGCTGTGAGACGTTGTTTGCTGGCGTACAGCGCTAGGCATCTCGAGTCCAAGTGCCCGGCCGCTGAGCGAGAACACTGCTCTTCGAAAACTTCGCCATTTGTCGAATGGACGGCCTATTTTCGCGCGGCAACTCTTCAGAAGAACGCGAAACTCGCTCGTGGGTAAGCGAGGCAATGTCCCCACGTTGACGCCGCGGAGCTCTCGTCCCTCACTCCCGAGGGATTTCGACACCTCATCGCCGAGTAGGACATAGCATGTCGGTAGCCGAATTCAACAGATTCAGTGGAACCCCCAACTACATCGCGTCGAGCGAGCTCAGTGACGCGGTCAACGTCTCGGTCGCCCTGCGGCGGCCGCTGCTCATCAAAGGGGAGCCCGGAACAGGGAAGACACTGCTCGCCCGGGCGATCAGTGAGTCTTTGGGTGCGCCGCTGCTGAGTTGGCACGTGAAGTCGACCACCAGGGCTGGCGACGGGCTCTATGTGTACGACACAGTGCAGCGGCTCAACGACAGCCGGTTTGGTGGTGCGGATGTGAGCGACATCGGGAACTACATTAAGCTCGGTCCTCTGGGCCAGGCCTTCGCTTCCGAGCGCGAGGTGGTCCTGCTCATCGACGAGGTCGACAAAGCGGACATGGAGTTTCCGAACGACCTGCTGCACGAGCTGGACGAGATGCAGTTCACGATCGTCGAGACCAATCAGACGATCCGTGCGGCAATCCGCCCCATCGTGGTCATCACCTCCAATGCGGAGAAGGAGCTGCCCGACGCGTTTCTTCGGCGCTGTGTGTTCCACTACATCGCCTTTCCGGACCGCGACCTGATGGAGACGATCGTGCGGGTGCACCACCCTTCGCTCGACGACGCGCTTCTCGAGGCGTGCATGAAGCGTTTCTACTGGATCCGTGAGCAGCCGGAGATCCGCAAACGCCCGTCGACCAGCGAGCTGGTGGATTGGCTTTCGGCGTTGGTCCGCGGCGGGGTATCGAAGGACCGAGTGCTCGATTCGTTCCCATTTCTCGGCGTGTTGCTCAAGAAGGAGACGGACGTGCAGGTCATCACCCAAGCGCGGCCAAAGACCATGTGGTCTGGTCGATGAGCTGTGGGGCGTCTCTGCAGGGAGGCTCACGGAGTGAAAACGGCAAAATCCCCAGTAGGCAAGCCTACCGGGGATTTCGCTTGTGAACGGTAGCCGGGGGGTCGCGTCCTCCGCGAAGATCCGGCGAAAGCTATCTGAAAGAGACCGAAGTCTTTCTCAGGCCGCTATGGATTCTTGTCTCGGTTCTCGTCGGTAGTGGTTCACGTATGGCCGTATGGGTTGGACCATCCCTCTTCGCAGTTCTCGAACGTTGAGTTCGATATGCCTTGAGGTTTTCCGTGAGTCACCTTCCATCTGGGCGTCCCCTGAGGGAACCAACCGCAACCTTAAGATGTCTCCAAGCGTCACTCTCGTCGGTTCGAAGTGTTCGACGTGTTACCTGAGCCAGTGCTTTGCTCGCTGCGCCCGTCGGAACCGCCACCTAAGCAGCGTGTCGTAACTCTCCGTACCTTCCTGAGTCTGCCGCCCCTCTGATGACATCAACATCGGAATCCGGTTTACCCGGGTTTACCACACCCGGCACCTTCCACCCTGCCGTTTTCTAACGGTTCGGCGGTTTACTCTTCCGACATCTTGCCTGTTCTGTTTCATACAGGCGCCATCTATGGGGTTCAAAGAGCGAAGCGGACTTACCATCGTTTCGAAACCGATTGGATCCGAAGAACCTCACTGGCTTCGAGCTCGAGCATTCGAGTTTGGGCCTGAGCCCACCCCCTGCTGGCCGTCCGTCTAGCCCGTTGCTTTCCTTGTTCTTCCTTCCCTCGACGCGTGCCAGGAATCACCTCGGCTCGGGCAAGCCCGCACTTTGGTAGTCTCCAACAAAGCGTCGCCTTCCAGATGAACCAGTGAGACAACGATAAAGACTTCGAACCAACCTGCTCCGACAGTCATGCCTAGAACCGATTCGCTTCCGTCACCTCCCCTCTGGGCGCCCGTCTCCACGAGTGGAGCCGTTCGCATCAAGGAGAGACCCGGTGGAAGTCAATGTCGTCCCCGAGGGGATTTCATGCGTCTCCAACCGGACCCCGCTTCACCGAACGCGCCCGAAGGTGGGCTCGAGAGAAGCAGGAAAGGACCTGTGTGCAACCCGAAGATTCCACACGCGGCGACCGACTCATGAGACTCGCCTGCTCGCAACCGCCCCCCCAGAGCCTCCAATTCGCGCTTCGCCAAATGTGCAAGCACACCCCGCAAAACTCGCCTCGTCGACACCGGAAGAAAAAGTCGTGAGTTGCTGACCTCACTCGACCGTTCGCCTGGCCCAACGAGCAGCCGTGCATCTCTCCTCGGTCTCTCCGATATGTCCCCTCCGAAGAGCGAACCTACCAGAACCCAGCCAGCGCCTCCCGAAGAAGGAACCTGCTGAGCCTTGCCTTGCCCCACTCAATGGTCGCTGAGTGGTGTCCTGCCTGCTCACACCTGCCCGGGTTCCCAATTCCAGCGGAGCCATACGGTCCACCCATCACTCACCTACGAACCTGCAAGCAGATCCAAGGGAGGAGGACAAGCGAGCCAACTCCACCAGAACTCGGTCGCACGCGACAGACGCTCAAACACAAGCAAAACCTGACCAAACAAGAAACACGAATCGTGATAACACGCCCACTCACCCCAACCGTACAGCCCCCGAAAGGTCTAAACAGCTGGAGCATCGGACCCTGCAAATGACCGAAATCACCTGCGCGGACGACATTTTGGAGTCGGGATCCATAGCCCCTTCAATCTTGCGATGTATTGTTACTTTACATCATTACATCCAGATTACTTCTCACTCGCGAACGAACGGAAAGTGATCTAAATGTCGACCCGAAAAGCTCCGCAACACTGCTCGACCGAATGATTGGGACCATCGGCCCTTCTTCCGCTGTGTCGACCTAGGCCCTGAGTGACTGAAGCTTGGCAGTACCAAGCACATCCACCAAGCCAAATTCCCTCGTTCGAGCCGACTTGCGTCGAAAGCGACACAGCGAGAAGCAAAGCCCCACGCGGCATCTCCCAGAAGAAGTGTTGCCACCCCTCCTCTCTTGCTTGGGAGCGCGACTTGTCGATGACCCGAAGGTCATCCTTACCGGACCACGGCGTTCACAAAAAGCAATCTAATGGGCCGCCGGGGATGTGTCAACGCGGTTTTTTGGGGCCTAGTGGACGAGTCCACATAAGGCCCGAAAACTACTGCCGAACTTCCAAGAAAAAATTTCTTTCCCACACAAACACTCGTGTTGCGACCGCGATGGGTTGTAAGAATCCAAAATCAATACTTTTTTCCGCTCGGATGTCCGAGGGACCTGCAACCTCCATTTCGACCCTTTCTCCCCTAAAATTCGCTCCAAAAACACACTTATCCACACAACCATCCGAAATCCCATGACAAACACCACATGTTCGTCACCCCCCCAAGAGCGGCCCACGACCGCTCGGATTTCGCCCGCGACTCCAAACGCGAGCGCGGACACGCCTGCTCGCTCGCGTCGAGCAAGCCCCATCTCGCCAAGAAGCGAGCGAATCCGATCCGTCTGTCCCCTGGCGCCGCTGAACCTCGGTGCTCATCTTGCCCTGGCCGCGCTACCGGAGGCGCCGCGGATCGTGCTATGTTTCGACGCAGCAACGGAGGCCACACGTGCTCATCCACTTCTTCTTCCACATGCGAGAACGAGGACTCAAGGTCAGCCTCAATGAGTGGCTCGCCCTAATGGATGCCCTCGCCCGTGGCCATGGTGACCAAAATCTGCTCGGCTTCTACCACCTCTGCAGAGCGCTCTGCGTCAAGAGCGAACGGGACTTCGACCGCTACGACCAGTGCTTCAGCGAGTACTTCGAGGGCATCGAGGCCGTTGACGAGGAGTTCGACGCCCTCTTCGAAAGAGCCCTACAGTGGCTCGACCTCACCCCCGAAGAAGTCAGAGAGCGACTCCTCGACGAGCTCGGCGACATGGACCTCGAGGAGCTCAAAAGGCTCTTCGAAGAGCGCCTCGCCGAACAAGAAGAAGAGCACAACGGCGGCAGCCGCTGGATCGGGACCGGCGGAACCAGCCCCTTTGGACACGGCGGCAAGCACCCAGGCGGCGTGCGAGTCGGAGGCACCGGGGGCGCCCGCAGCGCCATGCAGGTCGCGTCCAAGCGCCGCTTCCACAACCTGCGCAACGACCGCGTCCTCGATGTCAGACAGATCGGCGTCGCCCTACGACAGCTGAGAAAACTCACTCGAGATGGCCGCCCCGATGTCCTCGACCTCGATGAGACCATCGATGAAACCGCGCGAAATGCAGGCGAAATCGAGCTCATCTTCAAGCCCGAACGAAAGAACAGCGTCAAACTCTTGCTCCTAATCGATGTGGGCGGGTCAATGACCCCCTACACCCTCCTCTGCGAGCGACTCTTCAGCGCCGCTCACGCGGCCACCCATTTCAAAGCCTTCAAACACTTCTATTTCCATAACTGCCCCTACGAGACGCTCTACGAGAACATGGACTCCGGCAAAGGGCTCCGCACCGCCGAGCTCCTCAAAGACCTCGACCGCACCTGGTTCTGCGTCATCGTTGGGGACGCCGCGATGCACCCCTACGAGCTCAAGGTCGCCGGCGGGGCCGTCGACTACTTTCACGACAACCCCGAGCCCGGCATCGAATGGCTCAAGCGCATCGCTGACCGTTTCCCAAGAAACGTCTGGTTGAACCCAGAGCCGCCAAAATACTGGCAGATCACCTCGACTCAGATGATTCGCGCGCTCTTCGACATGTATCCGCTCACGCTCGACGGCCTCGACGAGGCGGTGACTGCGCTGCGCCGCGTCAAACTGTGAAGGCTCCATGAAAGCACTCTACGTCGAGCCCTATGAAGGAGGGTCCCACCAGTACTTCGGGGACCAGCTGGTCGCAGGGCTGGACTTCGAGTGGACACGCCTGACCTTGCCGGCCCGCAACTGGAAGTGGCGCATGTACGGTGCGGCGAGCTGGTTCACTCTCAAGAACCAAGAGACGCTGCAGCAGGAATACGACGTCCTGCTCTGCAGCTCCTTTGTTCCCCTCGCCGAGTTCAAGGGACTCAATCCGCGGCTCGCCCGGACTCCCTGTGTCCTGTACTTCCATGAGAACCAGTTCCACTACCCCATTCGACATAAGAAGGGAGAGCGGGAGCTGCACTTCGGGCTGCTCCAGATGGTCAGCGCCCTGGCCGCCGAGCGAGTCTGCTTCAACAGCGAGCACAACCGAGATTCCTTCCTCGAGGGCGCCAAACAGCTCCTCTCGTTCATGCCCGATTACGTCCCTGTCGAGTGGCTCGTGCAAATCCGCAAGAAGAGCCGCGTCTTGCCGCTGCCCCTGTCCCTCCCTACAGACCTGGACTTCGAGGAGCTCGATGTAGAGCGGGAGCGCGGGCCCCTAATCCTCTGGAACCATCGCTGGGAACACGACAAGAACCCCGAGCTCTTCTTCGCCGCCCTGCGCGTCCTCATCCAATCCGACACGCCGTTTCGCGTGGCCGTCTGCGGTCAGCAGTTCTCCGATGTACCGCCCGTCTTCGAGCACGCCCGCGAGTGGCTCGGTGAGCGCGTCGTCTCCTGGGGTCACCTGCCCTCTCGCGCGGCTTACGAGGCGCTGCTGCGCCGCTCGCACATCGCCGTCTCGACCAGCGACCAGGAGTTTTTCGGCTTGTCCATGCTCGAGGCCACCCACTTCGGCGCCCGACCGTTGGTCCCACGTCGCTTGGTCTATCCCGAGCTCTACCCCGCAGAGTTCCTCTACCAGGACTCAAAGGACCTCTTCGAGAACCTGCAGGCGCTTTGCCAGGCCTGGACGTACGGCCGCATCGAGCTGCGGGCCGACAGACGCCGCTTGACCGAGCGCTTCGCCGCCGACGCAGTCCTCCCGCTCTACCGCGATTTGTTCCGTGAACTGGTCGCCGGAGCCTGAGTCGGGTCTTCCGGCCAATGGTGCCTCGGATATCGGCCGCGGAGTTCCTTGCGCACCTCCGGGTAGGTGTTCTCCCAAAAGCCCTTCAAGTCGGTGGTGAGCTGCTGCGGCCGGCCATTGGGCGCCAACAAATGCAGCTGGAGAGGGACGCGACCGTTGGCGATGGTCGGGGTTTCCAACACCCCGAAGAGCCTCTGAATCCGCGCCTTCAAGATCGGGAGCGCGTCGCGTGGATACTCGAGCTCGAAGCGGCCAGTGCTCAACATGAGGTGGGTCGGCACATACTGGTGCAGGGTCCGCTCGATGGCATGCCCAAAGCGCTCCCGAAGCGGACCGAGAAGGTCGACTTGGCGCAGCTGCTCGAACGAGGTCTTGCCCCGGCAAATGGCCGGCAGCAGCTCGCTCACAGTGGTCTCGTCGAGCGGTACGAGCCCCAGCTCTGGCATCCACTTGGCGAGGCCGTCGAATCGGGCGATCAGTGTCCGGTTCGGCTCTTCTTCGAGCCCTAGAGCCTTGCTCGGATGGGCACGAGCCGCTTCGATCAGCAGCGCCTCGACCGCCTCTCCACGGCGAACCGCCGTGGGCGCGGACGTGAGCGTGAGATCTCGGTAGCGTTGCTCGCGACGCGCGACGACTCTCTCTGCGACCGCGTCAAACTCTACGACCTCGACCTCGGTCTTGGGGGAGAGCCAGCTCGCCTCGATGGCCGAAGCACGATAGACGCGCAGGTCCGCGTCAGCCTTGCTCTGGGCACCCATCAGGTCGATGGCAACGAAGAGCTCGGCCTCGCGTACGGCGCTGCTGCGCTCGAGCGTCACGCCCTTGCGTCCAACCATGACGGCGGTGCTCGAACGGGGCCTCCGACGCTTGGCAACCCGGTCTGGAAAGCCGGCGAGCAGCGCTCTGCGCATGGCCTCTTGGGAGCTCGCCGCGTGCTTTTTGGGCTTGGCGAGCCTCGAGAGCTGCTGCGCGATCCGTGAAATCCATCGGTGGCGGTCCGACTGCTGCACGCTCGAGAGCGCCTCGACCTCATCGATGATGTCACTCGACGAATCGGGCCGGTCGGCCTCGTTCGACGCGGCGCGGCCCTGCTCTGAGAGCACCGCGCAGAGCCGGCCGATGGAGTCGGGGTCGACCCCGAGCGCCTCCGCCCTGAGAAAGATGGCGCCAACTCGAGGTGCCATGGGCAAAGTGGCGAGCCGCCTGCCCAACGCAGTGAGCCCATAGGTGTTGTGCGACCTCTCCCCTGAGAATGCGGGATGTGTCCTCCCCTCTATGGCCCCGAGCCAAACCAAGGTCTGGAGCGCAGACGCCACATGCTCCGGGCGAGGGGCGTCCAGCCAGTCGAAGGCCGAGGGGTCCGACTCGCCCCAGCTGAAGAGCTGCAGCAGAGTGGACGACAACTCGATGCGGGTGATTTCGGGAGGGGTCTGCAGGATCAGGTTGCGCTGCTCCTCCGAGCTCCAGAGCCGATAACAGCGGCCCTTCGAAACTCGCCCGGCACGGCGCATCCGTTGCTCCGCGGAGGAACCAGAGAGGCGACAGACCTCGAGTCTCGAGGCGGCGCGGGAGGGGTCGAAAACCATGAGCTTCACCAAGCCCGAGTCGACCACGGCGCCGATGTTCGGGAGCGTGAGGGAGGTCTCGGCGACGTTGGTGGCCAGAATCACTCTTCGACTGGGCCCTTGGACCAAAGCCGCTTCTTGTTCTCGAAGGGACAGCGTGCCGTGGAGCCGCAGCACCTCGATCGGATTTCGCTCGCTTCCCGGCACAGGGGTGGCTCGAGGGGAGCCACCCCGCGTCCCTGCGCTCGCGACCCCTCTGAGGTCCAAGCCCCGCTCGACTTCCGCGATCTCGGCGACGCCTGGCAAGAATACGAGGACGTCTCCATCGGTCTGCGCGAGCGCCTCGAGGGTGGCTTGCCGCGTTCGCTCGGCGAGGTCGCGCCAGGGGGGCGAGGTGGCGTAAGCGGCGTAGGAAACCTCGACCGGAAAGGCGCTGCCTGGACAGTCGAGGGTTGCGGTCTCCGGGCCCAGGAAGGCCGCGATCTTCCCGGTTTCGAGAGTCGCGCTCATGACGAGGATGCGCAGGTCCGACCTGGTCCGAGACACGCTCTTGAGCATGGCCAGAATCAAGTCGACCTCGACGCTGCGCTCGTGAAACTCGTCGAGAACGACCACACCGACGGCGTCTAAGAAGGGATCGCGTTGCAGGTCGTTGAGCAGGACACCTGTGCTGACAAAATGCAGCCGCGTTCTTGCGCTGACCCGCGATTCGAGCCGCACTCGGTAGCCGACCTCTTCGCCGACTCGCCAGCCGCGCTCTGCGGCGACTCGGCTCGCCGCCGCATGGGCAGCGATTCTCCGGGGCTCGACGACCACGACCTGCAGCTCGGTGTCGGCCAGCAACCGCGGTGGGATTCGCGTCGTCTTCCCCGCGCCGGCGGCAGCACGCAGGACCAGATGGGCGCGGGAGAGCGTTCCGGCGATGGGCTCTAGGAAGCTGTCGATCGGGAGTGGGCTCAGCGTTCCCATCAGCGCCGGCCTTTACTCTTGCTCGACTTCTTCTTGCCCTTCTTCTTTTTCTTGGGCGGTGGGGGCGTGTGCTTGGAGTCCTTAGGGGCTTTCTGCCGCGCGAACAACGAGGCCACCTCGAGATGCGGGGGGGAGGGCTTGCTTTCGGCGAGGGCGGTGAGCTGCTCTCGCCCGGCGCTCCCAGCGGAAGCAAAATCGACCCAGGAGACCCTGAATCCGTCTCGGACCTCGAGGTGAACAAGCCCCGAACGAGGTCGATAGCCCACGCTGACAGAATCGAGCATCGTCCAACAGTATTCGGCCAGCTTCCAAGTGGAGATCCCGTCGAGGAAGACGTCGACAGCGGGGCCTCCTGGGTGGGTGACGGCGAGCGGTACGGCGGGGATGCGAAGCGTCCGATCGAAGTCTCTGGAGAGGGCGTAGAGCGCGGCGAGCAGGCGGGGGTCGAGCTGGGTCATGCGCTTCAATCCGAGTAGGTCTGCGAAGGCTCGTACGGCCTCCAGACGCATGCCGCCATCGGCCTCGTAGACCTCGAGGTCCACGGCGGGAGCGGCGCCGATCTGCAATCGCACGAAGCCATAGGGGATCGTGTGGCGCAGCCGTTTCGGCCGCTTCTTGTGCCGGTCGGGGGGCGCTGGGTGGTGCGTTCCGAAGGCGCTGCTGAACCGCCGTATTTCCCTGGTCTCATCGAGGACCGACCGGAACCAGTCAGGTTGCACCGGCTGCGCGAGCACTGGCTCGAGGATGAGATGAACCCGCGGTGGCGGCGGGGCGAGTGGGGGTTGGGCCTCTTGCGGGGCGTCGCTCCCCTCGTGGGGCGGATTGCAGCCTTCGACCTTCGCCGCGTGTGGAGCACACGACAACAGTCCAATGAGCCCGAGCGTGAGCAGCAGTGGTCGAGTGCGGCGCAGCCACAGGAGCACCTCTCCCCGTGTTCGAGGCGCGAGCGTCGTGACCGGGCGATTCGCTTCCAGAGCCGCTCCTACTGACCGAGTTTGCGTTTGGCAAGGTCGATGCCGCGTTGCGCCGAAACCTTGGTGTTGTCGTCTCTGGCAACCTTCTCCGCGTTCTCGTAGGCCTTCAGCGCGTCCTCGTATTGCTTGAGCTTAATGTAGCAATTCCCGAGCTTGATGTGGTACGCGGCCTTCTTGGGGGACTGGTCCACGGCCTTCGAATAGTACTTGGCTGCCGAGTCAAAGTTTGTCTTGCCCCAATAGACTTCACCCATGCCAAACAAGGCATCGGCAGACTTGGGTTGGATGTCGAGCGCCTTTTGGAAGGCCGCAAGCGCGTCGCTGAGTTTGCCCGCGTCGAGGTCCGCGTAGCCTTGTGTGGTCAGAGCTTTCGGATCCTCTTTGACGACCTTGTCCTTCGGCGTCGTGTCTTTGGGCGTCGTGTCTTTGGGCGTCGTGTCTTTGGGCGTCTTGTCTTTGGGCGTCTTGTCTTTGGGCGTTGTGTCTTTGGGCGTTGTGTCTTTGCGCGTTGTGTCTTGGGGCGTCGTGTCTTTGGGCGTGTCCTTCGGAGTTGTGTCGGTTGGGGCCACGTCGGTCGGCGCCACGTGGGTCGGCGCCACGTCGGCCGGAGCCACGTCGGCCGGCGCCACGTCGGTCGGCGCCACGTCGGTCGGCGCCACGTCGGTCGGCGCCACGTCGGCCGGCGCCACGTCGGTCGGCGCCACGTCGGCCGGCGCCACGTCGGTCTCGTCCACGTCGGTCTCGTCCACGTCGGTCTCGTCCACGTCGGTCTCGTCCACGTCGGTCTCGTCCACGTCGGTCTCGTCCAGGTCGGTCGGGGTCATGCCGGTCGGGTTCGAGGCGTCAGCGACTCTCTGGTCATTGTCTTCGCCTTCGAGGCCCAATGCCTCGAGGTCGAGGCTCAATGCCTCGAGGTCGAGGCTGAGCTCACCTGGCGCCGCGTCGAGCCTCGCTTGGAAGAGGGCCGCGTTGCGTTTGGCCTGTTCTCTTCTTTGTTCGAACTTCGTTTGGTCGGCGGGGTTGCCTGCAAACTCGGCGAGGTGCCCCCAGGTCAAAGCGATGGTGTCCCAGGCGTCCACTGCGGATTGGGTCACTTTGGCGGATTTGACCCCACGCTGCGCGCCACAGATCATGCTCTCGACGGCGCCGGTGAGGGACGATGCGATGGGCTTGTGAGCGGGGTTTGCGGTGAGCGTGGCGGCGGCACCAGCGGTCTTTGGGCGGTGGGCGACGAGCCAGTGGATGTCCCTGAAAAGGAGCGGAGACTGAGCGTTTTTCTCTTCAGCGTCGAGGTAGTCCTCCCCTTTCTGGAGGAAGAGGGCTCTTACAGCTTCGAACTCTTCGTCGCTGGCAACCGTCCTCAACTCCATCAGTTGGGTGACGGCAGACTGCGGGCTCGTGAAGTCATTGATCTTGAGCGCGCCTTCGAGCGCTTGCGTGAGGCGAGTGACCTCTGCGGTCACGCGTTGCTGCTCCTTAGCGGCTTCCTGGTCTTCGACGGGAGCCTCGACTTCGTTGAACAAAACGATCCAACCGACGAAGACAAGGATCACTGCGGCGATGGCTGCGAGGATGAGGAGATTAGTGCGCCGGCTGCTCCTTCGGGCATATTCCTCCGCCTCGAAGTCGAAGGCCGCATGAGTCAGGTCATCGCCGCCGGTCGACGAGAACCAGGAGTCATCGACTTCGGGCAGAGGAATGGGCGGGTCGCTCGGCCGGCCGTCTTTTGTCGTGGACTCCGCCGAAGCGTGCGGCTTGGTGGACTTCGCTAAAGCGTCCGGCTTGGTGGACTTCGCTAAAGCGTCCGGCTTGGTGGACTTCGCTGAAGCGTCCGGCTTGGTGGACTTCGCTGAAGCGTCCGGCTTGGTGGACTTCGCTGAAGCGTCCGGCTTGGTGGACTTTGCCGAAGCGTCCGGCTTTACGGAGGTGTCCTGTTTGGTGGACTTCGCTGAAGCGTCCGGCTGGGTGGACTTCGCCGCAGCGATGTGCGCCTCTTCTTTTGCCGGCTGGGAGTCGAGCTTCTTGTGCTTGGGATCCGTCCGGTGTTTCTTCGACTTGGAGTATTGGGGCTCGGCGACACTTTGGTCTTTGTCTCGCTCGGGTAGCGCGAGAATGACCTTGTTGTCCGCGGCTTTCGGCACGGGCTCGAGGGTCCGCTCGTTCTTCACAATCGAGCCGTCGGCACCAGGGACGTCGTCTTTCGAAGCGTCCTTGATCGGGCTCTCGCCAGAAACGGCGGTGTTTTTGGCAGGCGTCTTGGTGACTGCTGGCGAGCCTTTGACACGGTCGATGGTGGTGGCACCAGTGTCTTTGATGGGACTCTCGCCAACGAGCGCAGGATTGCCTCCCGCCGAATCTTTGATGGGACTCTCACCGACCAAGGCCGGCGCGACGTCGGCTCTATCGGGGTTGGCGACCTGTGTGGGCTTGGCGTTCGGCTCCCTGAGCAGGGAATCGGGCAAGAACCCCTCGACCTCGTCAGCGTTGGCTTGGACCACAGCGCCAAGAGCGACCTTGAAGGCCTTTGCGGACTGGAAGCGCTGGCTCGAGGTCTTCCCCAGCGCGAGGTTGAGGAGGTCCTGCAGAGCCTCGGGCGCGTCAAAGTTCGGTCTGGCGAGGGCCACTGGGATGGGCTCCTCGGCGAGATGTCGCTTGAAGATCGTGCTGGGTGTGGTGCCACCGAAGAGGGGCTTGCCGGCCATCAACTCGAAGTAGATGGCACCTGCGCTGTAGACGTCTGCAACTGGACCAATCTTCTCGCCCCGAATCGCCTCGGGAGACATAAAGGCTGCGATGGCCTCGTAGAGCTCGGGGTTGTCCTTGGCAACGTCGTCTGGCGTGTCGAGAGCCAACAAGTTCCAGAGCCCGACCCCGGTCAAACGAAGGGTGCGTTTGCCGTTGGTGCTGCTCTCGATAAAGATGTCGTCGAGGGAGAGGTGCCCGTGCACGATGTCCAGCTCGTGCAAGGCGCTAAGACCGTCCAGAATCAAGCGCGCGATGGGCGTGGCCTCATGGGGCTCGAGGAACTTGACACCGTTGAGGGTCGAACGCAGTGAGCGCCCTTCGATCCACTCCCTGACGGCAAAGACCCGGCCGTTCTCCTTGCCGCAGTGATTCACGCGCACCAACGCTGGATGCGTGACGTCGACGAGCTTCTCCATTTGGGCGAGCATGGCGTCGACACGACCTTGTTCGACGGTCACGTTCGGGAAGAAGAGCCGGGCGGTGTACTGCTGCCGGCCCTTGGAAGCACGGTAGAACTCTCCGAGTGAGTCTTTTCCTAGCCACTTCTCGAGCTTGAACCCTCCAAAGGTCTGCCCCTCGAGTCCACCGGACGACCACTCCCCAACGCCGACCATCCGCGCTCCGTGAAACGGGCAGAATCCAACGTCGTCCGGGAAGCGCATATAACAGGCGGGACAGGCTTTCAAGGCTGCTCCAATTCGCGGGAAACCGCACTGCAACAGGGCTCCTCTCAACTCATGGTAGGAAGCGTCGCAGCAGGGTGAGGCCATTGAGACAGGGACGAAAACAGCCAGGCTCCCAAGAAACCGTTGGGTCATGGGGAGCACCAACTACAGAACGGCGGAATCTAGCACATAGGGAAAAGTGGATGCAATGCAAGGGGGGCGGTCCCGGCGGTCCCGGGCGGTCCCGGACGACTCCTTGGGCTCGGCTGCGGTGTGCCCTTAAGAGACCGCAAATTCGGACGCCAAGATCGCCATCCGGAGCATGTCGAAATATCGACCTTGCGCCCAATACTCTTGCTTGAGCACCCCCTCACAGCGAAATCCGACCTTCGTCCACAGGTGAAGGCCTTTAGCGTTGTCGGACCGAACGATGAGCCAGACTTTGTTGAGTCCGAGCTCGCCAAAGGCGCGTTCCAACAGGTGCTGACAGGCGCGGGCAGCCACGCCGTGACCCCCGGCGTAGGCGGGCATCATGACACCCAGACGGGCAGTGCGGGCAGGCCAATAGATCTGTGAGAGCCCAAACTGTCCCAGGTACCGAGGCAAACTCGCCGGAGCTCCCTGCAAGTCGACGTCTCCAAAGGCCGAGAACAAGCGATCGTCCGACGACGACTGCATCTTCTCGATGTAGGCTGCCTCTTCCTCTCGAGAAAGGTCCTTCCCAAAGTTCGCAAAGTAGAACGTGACCGCCGGATCATTGATCCACGACATGATGCCGTCGAGGTGGTCGGCAGCGAGCGGTTCGAGGGTGATCGCTGCGATGGTTTGGTTCACTGCTTGGATTTCAGCCATCGCTCCATGTTCTCCCTCAACAACGTCAGAGGCATGGCGCCTCCAGCGAGGAGGCGGTCGTGGAACTCCGACAGATTGAATTGGTCTCCGAGCACCAGCTCGGCCTCTTGGCGCAGGCTCTGGATCTCCCGCCTTCCGACCATATAGGCGAGGGCTTGGCCGGGCCAGGCGATGTAGCGATCGACCTCGTTGGCGGCCTCGTGTTCGGGAAGCGAGGTGTTGGCGAGCAGGAACTCGAGGGCCTCAGCGCGAGTCCATCCATAGTGATGAATTCCGGTGTCGATGACCAACCGCGCGGCTCGCCAAGCCTGGAAGTTGTACATGCCGAAGCGGGTCGTCGGGCTGGTGTAAAGCCCGAGCTCGTCGGCGAGCAGCTCGGAGTACAACGCCCAGCCCTCGACAAACGCGGTCTGGCCAGCCTTTCGTCGCCACGGGTGCACGTCGCCGGCCTCTTTGGCCAAGGCGATCTGCAAGTGATGCCCAGGAACGGCCTCATGGAAGGCCAACGCCTCCAGATCGTAGAGCGGCCGCGTCTCGGGGAGGTAGGTGTTGACGTAGTAGTAGGCGGGGCGACTCAGGTCGTCCGGGGCTTCGTAATAGTAGGCTGCCGGCGCGTCTTGCGAGCGGTGTGACTCCATCTCGTGCACTCGAATCGGGGTCCTCGGCAGGTGGCCAAACACTCTGGGCACAGCGGCCTCCGCGCGGCGCAACGTCTCGGCGTTGAGCTCGAGCAACGTCTCGGCGTCGGGCGCGTAGGAGCTCGGGTCGTCCCGAAAGGCGTCGATGACCTCTCTGGGTGTCTGCGCCGCAAGCCCTAACTCTTCAGCGACCTCCATCATCCCCACCTGCGCCGACCTCAGCTCGTCCAAACCCACCTGATGCAGGACCTCTGGGCTGTAGGAGGCGCCGATGTGGTAGTCGAGCTGAGCGCGGTAGCAGGCCACGCCGACGGACAGCGCTCCCAACCCGACCTCTTCGCGGGCCACGGGCAGTACCACGTCGCGGAGAAAGTCTCGGTAGCTGGCAAGCGCCGGCCGGACTTCGGTCTCGACGGCCTGGCGCACGGCGGAGACGTCCACCGTGAGGCCCGCATCGATGCTCAAGGCGAGCAGGGGATCCTTGTCGAGGGGGGTCACGAGCATCGCGTCCAGCTGCTTGAGCGCTCTCTCGAGGTTGACCCGCACCGGTGTCAAGCCCATCTCGAGCCCGCTCTCTGCGTTGGCTTTGAGCTGCTCCAGTTGGTGCGGGATGGTGGCGTAGCGAGCCTCGAGCGTAACGACGTCTTCCTGGCTCCGGATCGTGTGGAAGATCGGAATCATCGGGTAGTCGACCTGGGGTCCGCTGAGGCCGTCGATGCTCCAGAGCTCCACCTTGCAGGCCCGCATCGCCCGTGTGTTCTTGGCGGCGAGCAGGACCATGGCGCGGGTGTCTTGGCTGGCGTCAGCGAGAAGCTCGGGGGCGATCTCCTGTGCCTGCTCGGCGATGGCCTCGACCTGGGTGGCGTAGGCGTCAGCGGCCTCTGACGAGGGGTCGGCAAGAGTCCGATCGAAACGCCGATCGCCTTGGTAAGTTGCCTCCAGGGGCCAGCGACTCGCGTCGAGCTCCCACAGTTGGTCGAGGAGCGCCGCGAGGCGCTGCTCGGCCTGAGCCTGTTCGGGGTTTGGCATGGGCGTTTGACCTGAAGGTGGGGTTCCGCAAGCGCTTGCCAACAGGAGTGCTGAGCAGACGACGACGGCTCTGTGGACAGTGGGTTGCAGGGTCTTCATCGGAGACGGCTCAGGGCAAGGGGGCGAGGGGCTCAACGGCCTTGTATGAGGGTTTGGGCTTGGTTTCAAGCGGCTGACTTGCGAAGACTCACCGAGGTTTTGCCCGAAAGGTGCTTGCTTTCCCGCTCTGCATAGGTAGACTCCGCCGATTCAAACTCGGGGCCCCGCCGAGTCAAGACGAGGAGATATCATGTTCGAGATCGTTGTGATGCCGTTGACCGAGCTCTGGGCCGACCCCGAACACAGCAGTGAAGACCTGAAGGAGACGCTCGCCGAGCTCCAGTCCGTGTTGACCACTGAGGCTGGTTTCGAAGTCACCTGGGACGAGACCGTCTCGCGCGGACCGAACTTCGATGCCGACGGCGTCAACGTCTACTGCATTTACGGGCTTCGCGCCGCCGCTGCGTGGTTGGAGTTCAACGACACCCTCGACGCTTTCGAGATGGGCGACGAGCCCTGGTCCCACGAGATCCTCGACAAGCTCGAAGAGCACGGAAAGTCCGAGCGGTTCCCACAGATCCTGCACTCTTCGGACACCACGTTCGCCGCCTTTGTCCCCGTGGACATGCCCGATGTCTTCCTCATGGAGGGAGAAGACGACGCGGACCTCGACTTCTCCGTCGGCTCCGCAGTCGGCCTGCGACGTGAGCTCGACGACCTCAGAGCCGCCCTCGGCCTCGAAGAGGGTCTCGAGGAACACCTCGATGACATCGTCTTCGATCCCGCCGAGGATCCACTCGCCGAGCCCAGATACGGCTGGCTCGTCCTCAGCGCTCGCACCAACGAGGCCCTCGAGAAGAAGCTGCCTCTGTTGATCATCTTCGAAGTCGACGAAGATGAGGATGACGAAGACGACGAGGAAGACGGCGAAGAAGGCGGCGAGGAAGCAGACAGCGAGTGAGCTGTCTCTGGAGGGTGTCGCGTTTGAGGGCGCCCAGCCGAACTGGCGGTGCCTAGGGCTGTCGGCCAGCAAAAATGAAGACGGTGGGCGAGCTGGTGTCCATACTCAACACGCTCGAAAAATCTGCGCGTTGGATGCTGCGCCGCCGAGGCTTCGAAAGCCGCTGGGTCTTGGCCCAGGGCGCCCGAGTGCACGTCAGCGAAGCCAAAGGCAGCGGCACGCGTGCGCCGATCGCGGTGCTGCATGGCGTTGGGTCGAACCTCACGCCTTACTCGCGAATGCTCATCGGTCTCAAGCGAGGCTTCCGCAAGGTCGCCGCCATCGAGACCCCAGGCCACGGTGAGAGCACTCTCGACGCCCAGCGAACGCTCACCCCCGACTTGGCGTTTGGAGCGGTCTCCGAGGCGCTCCTCACCATCAGCGAGGAACCCATCGTCGTCTTCGGCAACTCCTTGGGCGGCGGCATGGCGCTGCGGCACGCCATCGACCACCCCGAACGGGTCGCGGCGCTGATCCTCTCCTCGCCGGCTGGCGCCCCCTTCGACTCTCGAGCCTTGCCGTCGTTTCTGCGCCGCTTCGAACTCAAAGACTCTGCCGAGGCCCTCGAATTCCTGAGCCTCATGTACCACGACGTCCCGTGGTATGCGCGGGCGCTCGCTGGCGGTTTGGTTGAGAAGCTCGGAACTCCGCAGCTGAAGCAGTTCTTCGAGAGCATTCGCTCCGAACACTTCGTCAAGCCCGAGGAGCTGCAGCGGCTGACGATGCCCATCTTGCTTCTCTGGGGCGAAGACGAACGCCTCCTGCCGCCCGAGCACATCGCCTTCTTCGAGTCGCACCTCCCCTCCCACGCGCTCATCGAGCGGCCACGGCAATTTGCGCACTCCCCCTACCTCGAGTTCCCGAAAGTGCTCACAGAGAGGATCTTCCGCTTCTTCCCAGAGCCCGCCGGACGGTAGACGGACGTGGCAATCCCCACAGGGAACCGCCAATGTTTGATGCACATTGCCATTTGGACGACGCCCGGATCGCGGATCCCGAGGCGACGCTGGCGCGCGCGGTCCGAGCCGGGCTCGAAGGGTGCGTCGTCGCTGGCGTCGACCCCCTAGAAACCAGCGCGCTCCGCGCTCTCTCGGCCTGGCCGCAGGTGGGCGTTACACTGGGCCTCCATCCCTGGGTCGCCGCGAGGTGTGTGGATCTCGCTGGGGTGCGACGTCGGCTCGACGCGCTCGAAGCATTGCTCGAACAGATCCCCGTCGTCGGGCTCGGCGAGTGTGGCCTGGATCGGTCACGGCTCGCCCCAGCCACCCCCTTCGAACTCCAGGAACTCGCCTTCAAAGAACAGCTGGCCAGCGCTCGCGCACGAAACCTGCCGGTTGTCTTGCACGTCATCAAAGCTCACGAAGAGGTTCTCCAGGTCCTGCGGCGAGATGGGCTCCCTCAGCGAGGCGGAATGGTGCACTCGTTCGCCGGCTCATTAGAGCTTGCCGAGCAGTACTTGAGCTTGGGGCTCGTCCTGTCGTTTTCGGCGTCGATCCTGACCGCCGGCCGTCGCTCTCAGCGCGCAGTGGCGTCTCTCCCAGCAGATTGCTTCCTCGTTGAGACCGATGCCCCCGACCAATGCCCCAACGACAGAAAGCCAGCGCTCAACGAGCCGGCTTTCCTGGTGGACGTCATTGCGGCCATCGCAGCGCTCCGTTGCTGCGAGGCGGTCGAGATCGAGGCACTCACCGCCGCGAACGCACGCCGTCTTTTCCTAGGCAACGGCTGACCCATTGAGGCGGTGACGCCCCATGTGACGTTCGAGGCGCATGCGGAGGTGTACCCTGTGCACCGCATTCGGGGCGACGATGCCCCGAGATGGGACACCTGGTCACTGGACGACTGTGGCTTTGCGTCGCCGTACGGGTATGTTGCGGATCTTCATTCCGGAATAGAGGTTCTCAGGGATGAGCTGGGAGTCCGTTCCCATGACTGGCGAGACGCCGAGCTGCAGGACGGTCCTTCGTCCTACCCATCGACGCCACAACCAGATGTCGTCCTTGCTGAGAAGTCCCGAGATGATTCCTGCCATCAGTCCACCCACGGTTCGAAATGATCGTCATGGTCATCCACCGAGTCTCGCCCGGAGCACCGCAAGAGCGGTGCCAGCATAGGAGAGGGCACTCTCCGCCGCGACGTTTGGACTCTATTCCCTCGCTTCCCCACGACCGACTTTCGCCTCATTTCGATGAGTTTCGGTGCGAAAATCGGCCGTCAGCTCGGCACTTTCACGAGGACGTCGACGACCGAGCCGTAAAGAGTTCGTTGCGCGCGCCGACTCTCTGGTGCCTTCGTCAGGAGCCAGTGCGCAGTCCCTCGAGACGCTCTTTCAGCGCTCGCCTTCGCCTGAAGGACGACCAGCCCAAGGAGACGGCCTCGTCGGCGAGGTCCAAAGCGCGCGTCGTCGTGAAGCTATTCTGGAGCATCTCTCTCTCGAGCGCCGCGGCGTGGTGTTGCCAGAGGCCTAAGCACTGCTGGAGCTGAAGCGCCTTGTCGAGCGCGGTGTGCAACGAATCCGAGGCGCGGCCACGTTCTTGGGTGACCTCGGTCCACCGACTCAGCACCCCATCGACCAGCTTCATGAGCTCTCGGTTCGTGGCGAGCAACTCGGTCGAAACGAGCTCTTCGGGTCCGAGGAACTCGACGTCCTCTGAGCTGATGATGATCGTCTCCTCCATGCGTTTGGCAGGGGGCGGCTCGAGCGGAGGTTGAGGGATTTCGGCCGAGCCCGTGTGCTCGTCCAAGAGCCTGGGGTGGGTGTCGGGCGAGCGGTCGTTGGTCTTGCAGCGACTCGTCGACTCGGAGCTGACCTTTTCGGGTTCTGGGAGTGTCGGAGCGATTCGGTAGACGCTCTTCTCCTCGAACCGGCGTCTCTCCAACAGACCGGCCGTGGCCAGTCGCCGGACGTGGCGAACACTCACGCCGAGCTCGTCGGCGACGTCCGCTGCGCAACTCCAACCCAATGAGTCGTCTGCCGGCTCAGGTTCGGTCACATCAATGATCTGAAGACTGGTGCCGAGTTCTTCCTCGAACAACGGCAATGTGAGCTGTCCTTGCATTTCGACCTCTTCTCTTCTTCGAGTCGGGGTTCTTCACGCTCGGCATCGGTTCGATGCCTGTGGTGACAAAATCCTGTGAACTTATTGGGAACCAGTTGTGGGAGAGTGCACGTTGACCGACGCTCTGTGAGGTGTAGGGCCGACAACCACAGACGTCGACTGCAGTGTGCCTCGGAACACGGCGCGGTCAATTTCGTCGGGTTGGCACGCACGTTGGCCACCAAGTAGTGGGTTTTGCTGGCCGTTCACCGCAGGGCGGTGCGACCCAAAGCGTCGGCCGTAGAGCGAGGACCGACACCAAGCTGCGCTCGCCCTGCTGTTTCTTGCCTAGGCTGCGAGCTCAACGCATCAGCGCTCGGCCGATGGTCTCGCCGAGCTTGTCGATGCGGCTCTTCAGCACGGCGTAGACGGGCTCGACGACTTGGCTGATCGCTTCGAGTACGCCGTCCATCGAGGAGATGGCGATGATGGGGCGATCGGCCATCAGCTTTCGCAGGGAGTCGGCCAAGACCAAGGCTTGTTCGAGGTCGTCGGGCAGCTCGAGGACGAAGTAGTCAATTTCCTCGTCATAGTCCTCGATGAGACCCTTGGCGTGGACCCCATCGGTAGCCAGGACCGTGAATTCCAACGCCTCGAGGGCTTTGACCAAGGCAGGAGCCGAGGGCTCGAGGTGAATGAGCACGCCGAGCGCCTCTTTGGGATCGCAAGCCTTGGCGCCTTGAAGAGGGCCGAAGAGCAGCCGATACCCGGTGCGATCCGCGGTGGCTTCGAGTGCCAGCCCAAGACTGTCACAAAACGCCCGCACGTCCTTACTTTGAGCGTCATCGCTGGCGATGGGCTCAAACCCGGCGGAACTGTCGGCGGCAAGAATATCGATCCTCAGCTCAGTGCCCTCCAGCGAAGCGGTGAGCGTCATGGTCCTGAGCGTCCCACTCTGTCGGTTGTAGAGGTCGCGCATCAAGACGAGGAAGAGCCGAAGGAGCTTGGCGGCATCGACCGGCACGTCCACATCGGGCACGTCCGAGAGGTTGACCCGCGTCGAGCCGAGGCCGTGGCGCACGGTATCGGCAACTCCCTCGAGGAGGAGCTTCAGAGCGATGACTTGCGGCTCTTCGGTCGAATCTTGGAGGAAAGGTCGAACGCGATTCATCAAGCGGCGACCACGGTTGATCGCAGATCGGACCGAAACGAGCCACTCCTTTGCCAGCGCGGGCGGGCTGGTCTCGAGGCATTGGACGCCACCGAGAATCAGATGGAGGACGTTGTTGAACTCGTGGGCCATGCCTTTGGCGAGCAACCTCATTTCGTCGTCTGGTCCGAGGGAAACGGCCCTCTTCAATTCGACGAGAAAGTGACCGTGCTCGGCCTCTCCTTCAACGACGGCGAGCTCCCAGCTTACGCCCTCGAAGAGCACTTCGAGTGGCTCTGGAGACGTTCCACCTCGAAGCGCTCGCGACCAGTTGTCGAGGTCGACGCGGGGCTCCAGCTCGAGCTCATTGAGCCTACAACCAATCGACAGAGCGCCGTGCATCATGGACAGTGCAATGCGACTTGCCCAAACCACGCGCAGCTCGGAGTCGAGCAGCACTAGCCCAGGGCGAGCGGCCTGACTATCGTTGGACTCAGCGTTTGGTTGGTCACCCATCGAAAGGACCCTGATTCAGGAGAGACATTCACGAAGCGACTGCGTCTAGAACTTCGCAACGAGACAGTGGATTCCAGCCGCCCGCGATGGAAGGGCTCATGCGAGGAGTCTAGCGCCAATCCCTCGCCCAGGTCAGAGATTCTCGCACGGCCTCGAAGATCAATCCCTCGACGATCTTCAGCGGAGCGTAACGTTCCAATAGCCTCTCGGCCTGGGCTTTGGGCAAAGAGCCAAAAAGGATGATGGGGCCCGCGAAGTCGCCGTCCCTCAGGGCTTGGACCATGAAGACACCTTGGTGTCTGCGCATCTGTGCTTCGGCCCTTGCGCGATCCCCACCGAAGCGCTCAGAGGCCGCCAAGGCCTCGATATCTCCGCACAGGTCTTCGATCGGGCCGTCGTCGAAGTGCATGTCGAGGAGCACCAACTGTGGAGGACTCTCGGCGAGCGGGCCTGTCACGGCCGCCCAACTCGAGAAGACTCTGAGCTCCAAAAGCGGCAACTGCTCGCGATGAGCTTTCAGAAAATGCGCGTACTCGCCCGCAGGGCCTCTGTCGTCGATAAGGAAGGTACGCATCTCAACGCCTTCCTTGGCCCGTCGAAGGAACGACCAGGGCATCGACTGTGTGGCGGTGCTTTGACATCAAATTGCTCATCAAATCGACGTTGAATGGATGGATTGTCGCTCTGAGTGACTGCCCAGATTGCCCTTTTGGTGGCAACGACGCAACTCGCAACGTAACCAATGATGTTGATCGACCCGCTCGAAACAGACGAGCTGGTGAGCAGATTTTGCTCGCTTTACAGCACCGAGGGGGGGCGCTTCGACCCACCCCGCGTCTCTGCGCTCGCGATCGATTTCGCTGCGTCCCTCGCTTGTGATCACTGTGGGGTGCCACGAGGGACACATTCGATGGGAAGTTCGAATGGCTCGGTAGGGAGTAGCGTGTCTTCGTTGTTTTCATTGGGTCCCGCCGTGACCACTAGAGTTCGAGATTCCCCTTCACGCCGGCATCGCACATCGAAGATATCCGGCTGTCCAGTAAGTGTTGTGATCGAGAGCTCTTCGCCTTCTGGACTGAGGGAGACGTCGATGTTGAGCTCCTTTGGGAGGCTGCGCTCAGGAATGATGCGGAGCCGCCGCACCGTGAACGCCTCGAGTCGCAAGGGCTCGTCAGTCGGGATCAACGTGCCCTTCTCCTCGAGGTGGAAGCGCGCTTTGCAGCGTTTGACCAAGACCTCCAGCTCGAGCGGATCGCCGTAGAGCTCGTCGTGCTCCCCTCGAATCATCACCCTCAAAGGACCGCGGCCATCGTCGCAATGGGCTCGCCAGAGGTAGGCCCCATTGTCGTCGATGGTGCCAGGGCCTTCCACCACCGCCAGACGGACCGCGTCGTCCGCCACGAGGGGAATGGAGAGCTCTTCGTCCTCGTCGGCCTCGAATTTCTGGTGACCGTCTTGGGTCTTGATGAGCGACGGACAGAAGACGTTGACCTCGAGTTGCTGTCGGGTCACGAAACCGCTGCGGTCTCGGGCTTCGAGGAACAATGGGGTGCGTAGGTCCTGACAAGAAACAGCCCCGTACAACGTCCCAGTCAGATGACTACCGGAGGCCGCGGGATTCGCCTCCAGGTGCAACTTGAAGCTGGTGCTCCCCTTGACCACCACGCCGGCTTGTTCGAGATCGCCGTCCGGGTCCGAGACCTCGACCTGCCAGCTCATCACCTCGCCTTCGTTGAGCTTTCGATCCACGTCCGGCTCCAGTCGGTCAATCATCGGCACACACGCCCGGTCTTCGAGGCGCACTTTGAGACTGGTCCGATGCAGTTTGTCTGCGGTGGAAAGGTCCACACGACAGGTGCGTGAGTTGACTGAACCGTAGCGACTTGTCGGTCCCCCCAGCCCATTGATGCAACCAGGTTTCAAGGAGAGGGAGAGGAGCCATTTGCGGTCTCCTGCGCGCTTCATCACAGGCTCATCGAAGGCGGTCGTGAGTTCTGGATCGTCGCAGACAATGACCGGTGGGGCCATCTCATCCAGGAGGGCGTCCTCGAAGAGGAAGACTTGGACCTTCTCTCTGGATTGGACCTTCTCTCTCGAACGGTTGGAGGGTCTGTCGTACTCGAAGAGCCTCACCAACTCGCTGCTCACCTCGATGGCAGGACGCTTCGAGAAGCCCGAACGCACCAACACCAGCATGATGTCCAGTGGCTCGGTGCGCTTGCTCGTCTCGGAGACCGTCAGCTTCAACATCCAATACTGCGGATCGCTCGAGTCCAGGCTCAACACGTTGATTTCGAACTTGTAGTTGCGCTTGCCGTCGAGGGAGTCGACGGGCAGCCCGGCCAGTTCGACGATCGCCAACGTCCGGTCAGAGTAGCGGGCTCTGATCTCCCACAGTTCGCCGATCTCTGGGATGCCGAGCCCATCGGGCGCTGCGTGTTTGACCCCGGGAATGCCCTTCGGGACGACGACCACTGGCGACTCTTCCGAGGTCGACAGGACGATGCGCTCGTCGACTTGCTTCAAGAGTGGATCGAACCAAATGTTGAACTCTGCCGTGTACGACTGGTCGTCTTCGACCTCGCACAGGCGGGCATCGCAGGAGAGGGTCTCCCCAGAGGTCTCGTTGCGCAGCACTAGGGTCTCGAGGTGAACTGGCCGCAGCCGCCCCGCCTCCAAGTGGATCCTCTGTTCTACTGGGGGAGCCACGCCATCGCTGACCGAGAGGGTTGCCTCCCAAATTCCCGTAGGCGACCACTCGAGCTCGCCCAAGCTGAAGCGGCCGTCGAAAGATTCTTTGGGTTCGCCTCGACTGTCATGGGGGACCAACTGGTAGAGCAAGGGGTCGTCGTCGTCGTCCAGGGCGTAGGCCTGGATTGTCACGTTGCCCCCGGCGGAAATCTCGGCGCTGCGGCCGGGCAGAATGGGGATGGGGAGCTCGGACTCCCCTTCGAGAATCTGGAAGAGCTCGAAACGCGGCGCGCTGTTGGGCCGCGAGACCACCAGCCGTAGGCGCCGCTCGTCTTCACTTTGTGGGGGACCTGGGGACATGCAAGAAACCAGCAGCTCATAGCTCGTTCCCTGCCGACTCCCGTCTCTTGGCTCGGGGACCCACGAGAACACGCCTGGGCATCCCGCGACCATGATGCCGTCGCGACAAGGCTCCATCGCCTCCACCGCTGCGGCCAAAGTGCAACGAGGCGCCCGGCATTCGGTGGGGTCCAGCTCGAGGCCGATGCGGGGGTTCTGGCCGCCCTCGCAGAGGTTGAGCCTGAGCTCGTTTCCGACGTCCACGCGAAACTCGACGACGGACTCGCCGCCGCCAGCAAAGTGGACGGGGGCACCGCCTAGAATGCGGCTGATGGCGGCAAAACCGATGACGCTGAGGAGGACGATGATGGGGAGCACCGTCAGGGCGCGCCAGACGACGCGCCGACCTCGTGGCAGGGGCTCACAAGGCGTAATGGGGACGGTGATGCGCGCCTCTTTGACGAAGCGCAGGGAGCTCTCGCCAAAGGCCTCGGTGAGAGACTCCGATGGGGTCACCTTGGCGAAGGTCAGGCCGCAGTCGAACTCGGTGAGCTCTCGCTTGACGCCCCGCAAGCCGGTTCCGTAGTCGTCGGCGGAGGGGATCTTCGAGAGGGTGTCGAGCAGCCGAAAGACCAGGACTTCGTCGCCGAACAGCTCGTCGTGCTCGATTTCGGCCAGCAGCGCCAGCGGGCTCTCGGGTCCGCTCAGACGCAGCGAGTTGTCGAAGAGCCGCTCGAGGCTGGTGGCGATGAGTCGTCCCGGGGCGCTGGCGAGGTACGCGCCTTCGGCCGCGACAAAGCTCTGGATCCTGCGTTTCGAGTCCTTCCTGCCGACCAACGCGCTGACCGCGGAGAGCGCTTCGTCCACGACGGCTTGCGGTCGTACGACTGGCCGGCAGCCCTCGGCGATGGCGAGCACTACGGAGTGGACTTTCTCGATCTTGCCCAGCTCGAGGGCCCGCACGCGGTTGGGACTCAGGGCACTTTCTCGCTCCCCTGCAACGAAGCCGCGCACCATGCGGCGCAGCTTCTTGAGCGTGCGCTCGGTGCGTTCGAAGGCGGCGTCGGCCCAAGGGGGCACGATGCCTCCGCCAGCAACGCGTCTGACCTCGACGAACGCCTCATGCCAACGGGCCCACAGACGGTCTCGGGGAGCCGCTCGGGCGCCGCAGAGCCGCAGGAGCTCGGCGCGCAGCCCTTCCCACTTCTGGGGCTGCGTATGGTCGGCCAGCAAGATGCCGGGCTCGCTCTCGCGCGCCTTCTCTTCCAAGAGGTCGAGGGACTGCACCAACGACACCAAACCGAGCAGGCGATGTTTGAGGACGTCATGGGCCAACGTCCCAAGGACCGCCCGAGCGGCTAGGAGCCGTCGTGTCTCTTCGGTGTCCGGATTCTCTCGCCTCTGCGCGACCCACGACGAGAGGGGTTTGCCCATGGACGGGATAAGGAACCAGAGGGCGAGCGCGATGACCGCGATGACCGCGAGGGCGAGCACCACGAAGCTCGAGTAATACGACCAGTCCGCGCCGAACGAATCGAGGAGCAGCACGGTTGTTGGGGTTAAGGAGGCCAAGTTCGACCCCACCGTGGTGACAGGAACTCGCAGCCAGGGATGGAGAAAAGTCGTGTAAACCCGAAGGGTTGCGTGCAGGACGCGGGCAACAAGATGGCTCTCCTCCAGCAGGGGGGATCGGTCATCAAATGGGAGCGGCCAATGTCCAACTGTCCCCTCAAACTGGCGGAGTCGTTTTCTGCACCAGCAGTTGCGCCTGTTCTTCGGTCAACGCTCCGGCGAGCAACGCTCGGCTGATGTCCGTGCGGGTGAGGTTGAACCGGCTGATCGAGCGAACCAAAGCGTTGTCGTCAATCGACTTTTCAGCGTGCCGTCGGCTGATTCGGCTCACGGCCTCGACGCGACTCGAGCTCAAAACGCACTCGCCATCGGCAACCAACCAGCTTTCGCCGATCTTGACCACGGGAATGATGGCGTAGTCGTCGAGGGCTCGTCCGCGCAGCACGAGCACGTCGATGAGCCCGTCTTCGCTGCTCATCAGCAGATCGCAGTCAAGTTCTGCAGGCTTGAAACGGCGTGCCAGGCGTTGTCCGAGGGGGCCGCCTTCCGAGCGGTCGAGGTTCGCGATGGCTTTCGACCAAAAGATGGCCAAGGCTTTGGGGGAGGCTGCGTTGAATCTTCGACCGAGTCCTCCGCGCTGTTCGTCTCGCAGCTCTTGGATGGTCAACGGCTCGCAGTCTCCAGGGTGGGCCAGGAAAGCTTTGGCTCTTTCGAACATTCCTACGCGCAGTGCTGCGATATAGCCGACAAGAGCCTCAGTCGAAGAGGTCGCAGTGAGAGGCTGTTTGGAGAGCTTGAGCAAGGTCACAAAGGCGCCGGCAAAGGCTGCCAACCCCGCGCCGGTGAGGAGCGTCAGGAGGATGGCGGCGATGGGCTGCACAAAGAACAGGAAGACCGAGCCGAAGATGCCGACCAACAAGACGATCGGCGCCAGGCGATGTTGTTGGAAGAACTGCTCGGAGGCGCTGGAGGTCTTGACTTCGCGGTACGAGAGCCCGACGAGGTCGAAGCTCTCGGGGACCTCGTAGCGGTCGCCGACGAGCAGCCCGCCGTTGATCTTGGTGATCTTCGAGGAGCTCCTCCAGGCGCCGACCTGTACCGCGCCGAGAGTACGTTCTTGCGGCCCTGCTTCGGCGTCTGGAGCAGCGACCTGTGGTTTCTCGGGCTGACCGTAGTCCTCGTTCTCGTCGATGAAGTAGGTGTTCGTGCCCTTGTTCGGGCCCTCGGAGTTTGGCTGGACGAGGTCTTCGACCCGATGCGATTCGAGGCCGAACTGGGCCGTTTCCGGGGGCAGGCTGTCCTCGAAGTCGGGAATGTCGGGGAGCGCCTCTTCGAGTGGCCGGTTTTGGAATCCCCTGCGTTTTCTTCTCGGGCCTTCGAACACCTCGTCGGGGTCGGACAGCACGTAGGTCGACGACTCATGCGAGCCGTGTGGGGCGGCGGTGTCGGCGTAGGGAAGCGATGGAACGCGGCCGGGCCGAGTGACTGGCCGCAGCTTGAACTTTTGCTCCTCTTCGCTCGCGCCAAAATTGGGCCGCGACCGGCTGTCGAGGTTGGGACCTGAAGCGCTGTCGAGGTTGGGACCTGAATGGCTGTCGAGGTTGGGACCTGAATGGCTGTCGAGGTTGGGACCTGAATGGCTGTCGAGGTTGGGACCTGACCGGCTGTCGAGGTTGGGACCTGAAAGGCTGTCGAGGGTTGGGCTCGAGCCGCTGGAGCTGGTGCTGGATTGCGAGCTGACGAAGGCCACACCAGAGGACGCAGCCCGGCCAGACACCTCAGAGTTGTCGAGCTTCTTGGCTCGCCTCAGGGAGGGCATCGAGCCAGGAAGGCCCTTGATTTCTTTGGACGTGGGATTCCGAGAGCCAGTGGGGATTTTCGCTCGGGGGGCTCGATCGAAGTCCAGCTCGGCTCCTTTGAGGGCGGCCTTGTCCAAGATCTCGAGGAGAATGCTCAGCGCCCCACCGTAGATGGAGCGATCGGCGGCACCGATATTTGGGCTCTTGCCCTTCATGAAGAGGTCGAGGTCGGAGGGGCGCCAATCCGAAGCGTCACGGTTTGCTAGAAAGTCGCCGAGCTCGTCGAGAACTCGGCCATAAACTTTGGCCTCCTGCCCGGAGATTCCTCTCGAGGTCAGCTTCGAGCTATAGGTGGTTCTGAGGTCGATCTTGAGCGGCATTGTGTTCCTGGCCTGGTCTCCAGATGATTCTAAGGCATCTCTTCGCTCTCAGCCTGCTGGCTGATGACCGAGCGCATGAACAGCTGACCGTCGGTGATATACCAATCATTCTCGAGGCGCACGACCGGGACCAGCGAGAAGCGCCGCCCCAGGGGGTTCTCAACGGCGAGCACGACGCCACCTGACTCCGCGGCCCCTCCGACGCGTCGGATCTTGCCGAGGATCGGGGGGAACATCTTGGCTTTCCATCGTCCGACGAAGCCGACCTTCGCGACTTCGTGATGGGCCGCCCAATAGTCCGAAAAGTCTTTCTCACCCAGGGTGTTGAAGGCTTTCCCCATGGCCTCTTCGGCGGTGATGTAGAACTGCTCATCGGGCGGCTCTTCGGGAATGGCCATGCAGCGGAGCGCCGCCCCATAGTTCCCTTGCCACAGCGCGTTGTGGTAGGTGCTCACCGTGGCGTTTGGGGTGTGCCTTTCGAGCTCTGCGGCGGACTTGGAGAACAGGTAGAGGCCCGGTAGCCCCAAGAGAGCGGCCGCAGCCCCTGCAGCGAGGCCGAGCAGGGTGCCTGTTGCATCTGCCATCACCACGAACCCGACGACGGCGAGGAAGGCGAACAGGAGCGCTGGAACGACGAGCAACGCAGAGGCCGAGAAAGCGCCGGCGATCGCGCGTTTCGCGCCAGGGAATTTGGGGATGTATTGGACCGGCCTAGGCGTGGCGACGTCTACGAGGTAACGCCCCTCGTGGACGTACTCTCTAAAGTCGCGGCGCTGTTTCTTCTTGGTGGTCTCGGCCTCGACGCGGTCGAACTTCCGCTGCATTCTCTTTTGCAGCGCGTCGACGTCCTCTTGGGTCTTGAGCTCTTTGGCCGCTCTGAGCTTGGTCTGGTTCTCGTGGATGACGTGTTCGGGTACGCCCACGGAGCGGAGCGAGGGCCGGTTCACCCCTTCGCCCTCTCTCTTTTGCCCTGGTTCGTCATCGGCGATGTTGATGGGCATCTCGCCCGTAGGGCTGCTCTGCCCGAGCATGCCGAGCTTCGAGAACGCGACGTCTCCGGCGTTGATGGGCGCGCCCTCTGGAGCGGAATAATCCGGGTAAACCCCACCGCCGGAACTGGTTGCCAGACCAGGCGGCAAGTTGGCGGACGGGGGCATAGGCAAGCCGAAGGCTGAGCCCGGGTTCATCTGGTTCATGAACGGCGACGGAGGCAGGGAGTGGTCGTGAACGTAAGGGGTGCTCTCCTCTTCTTCCTCTGGAGGGAGGTGCCCGGAGTCGAGCACATCGTCGAATGACGGCATGCGGCCGGACTCTGGACGGCTCCGACGCTTTTGCTCGACGAACTGATTGGCCCTCTCGTCGACCTGCGGATGAGCGGGCAGAGAGCCTGGTCTGTTGGTCGGCGTGTCCAACGAGCTGCGCGGCGCTTCTCTCGGGGCATCCACTGCGGCGAGGGCATCGCTAAAAAGGTCGCTGGGGTCGACGAGAGAAGCCTTCTTCGGTTTCTTCTTGTCGATGATGTTGTTGGTCTGCAGCCGTCGGATCTCGTCGCGAACGTCGCGGGTCTCTTCCGTGGTCGTGGCTTTTGGCCGGTGGAGCTTCTGGATCTCCGTCTCGAGCATGGACTCCGAGGCGCTGGTCATCAGCGGCTCGAGGGTCGAGGTCTCGTCGTACGCAGGTGCGTTCGGCATTGGGGTTGGCCCCCCGAGCCCGGAGTCCCCTGGCGCGGTCTTTCGGCGTTTGCGGGTGCGCTGCTGCTGCACCTCGCCCCGAGCAATGGCCGCGACGTCGATCTTGCTGAGATCGACTTGCTCGGTGGGGTCGCTGAACGGGTGCCTAGGCTCCCTCAGGAGGTCTGACGAGATCCCCCGCGGAACGGGGATCTCTGGTTCGGAGAACCGTTTGACGAGCGGCTGTGCGCCGCTCGTCTTCTCGACCAGTTCCTCTTTGAGCGACAGCCACGAGTCGGGAATGGGCGTCGCGTTGCCATCGAGGGTGGTCAGCTCTGGGGCCGCAGACAACGGCGAGTCGACCTCGTCCTCGGCGCCGATCTGGAAGAAGGAGTGCTGCGGTTTCTTGGGCCGCTTGTCGAGGATGGGCCGCAGCGACTGAGCCAGCAGCGGGGCCTCGTTGATGGCGCGGGTGGACTCGCCAGGGATGTCTTCGGAGGTCTCGATCTCCCCGGCGGTATAGAGGTCGAGTCGGCTCTCCATCGGCACGGGCTGTACGGCTTGCGAAACCAGGTCGGGGCTGCTGAAGCCGCCGGACTTCATGGAGCGCCGATAGGTCTCCTGGAAATCCAGGACCGCCTCGAGCACCTGCTGGTAGGCCTTGACTCGGCCCGGAGAGAGGCCCGCTCCGACCTTGTTCTCCAGAAAGCTCTCGATGAGCTCGAAGCTCGTGTTGACGATCAAGTCGCCGACGAACACGCTGAGCTCCGTGTAGACGTGCCTGTAGAAGGCGAGGAGGTTGTCAGCGACTCCACGCTTCTCAAGGTAGCGCTCGAAATGAGGCAGCAGATCACGATTTGTTGGTTGAACTGGCATCAGCGGAGCGTGAATCCCTGCGCTCGAGAGACTCGCGAAAGGTCGGCGACACGGAACGAGGCCCAAGCTTCTCGAACCAGTCGCTCGGCCCCGTGACGGATCCCCGAGGATATTTGCAGTCCGTGCTCTATTACAAGAAAACCTTACGAATTCGATTGGATGCGGTCAATCTTGCGCCTCGTCGGCACGTTGTGTAACCATCGTCTGCACCCGTCGACGCCGCATGGTACTCAAGCTCGCCGAGTATGGCATGTTTTCTAGGCAGCGGCACCTTCTTTGGATCGTGAAGATCGTAGAGTTCCGCCGCCTTGCCTTTGAGTCGTCGTCACCCGTGGCTCCAAGGGTTGCTCGCATTCTGCGCGCAACCCTTCGGGTCCCACCACTCTCCGCGAACCCTCGCTCCGACCTCTTTCGCCGCTGGTGAAGGGATAATCCACTGATTTCCATCGGTTCTATCCAACCCCCGGATCCAAACCGCGGTTGCCTTTTAGGCGATATGAGGTCATAGTGCTGGCCTTCGAACCTGTGAGAGTCGCACGATGTACAGCGGCTCTGTGCCTGCAAACAAGCGGACCTGGACCACGATCCGAGTGGTGCTGCGACCTCAATGACCCCTCTCATCCCCCTGCCGGAAGCGAAGAAGTTCGGTCCGTACGAACTGACCCACCAATTCACCCACTCGGGGAACTTGGGGGACTCTTATCTGGCCACGCAACGGGGCGTCGAGGGCTTCGAAAAGATCTTGTTTATCAAACAGATCTACGAAGGCTACTCCCTCGATGAGCGCTTCGCTGAGCTCTTCATCGAGAGGGCTTCAGAAGCGGTCAAGCTGCACCACGCCAACATCGCGCAGGTGCTCGACCTCGGCCGTGCTGACAGCCGTTACTTTCTCACGACCGAGTTCGTCTCGGGCATGAACCTACAGACGGTGATCGAGGTCAGCCGCCGACTCGGGAAAAACGTCCCTCACGGCCTCGTCGTCCTCGTCGCGATCGAAGCGCTCAAGGCGCTCGACTATGCACATCGGCGCAAAGACTCGCAGCTGCGTCCGCTAGACTTCTGCCATGGCGGCCTCGCGCCAAGTGACCTCATGTTGAGCTGGGACGGCGAGGTGAAGGTCACCGACTTCGCCATCAAGTCCGCGCTCCAGCTCGTCCCGAAAGAGAGCCTCCGACGCCCCTCCTCGCTGCTGCGGTACTCGGCCCCCGAGGTTGTGAGCGGCAGTGAGCACAGCCCCTTTTCCGACGTCTTCTCTCTGGGTGCCGTCCTCTACGAGGCCGTCACTGGCGTCCATCCATTTGGAGCCGATCCCTCTCACCGCGTCGCGCCGGCGTCCCTGCGAGAGGTCTCCAGCGCCGACGAGCGACTCGCTGCCATCATTCACCAGATGCTCGCGGTCGAGCCCAAGGAGCGGTGCATCAACTCGGCGGCGCTCTTCGAGCCGTTCATGCGGCTCAACGCCGACCACCGAATGCGGTCCAACGCCAGGACGCTCTCTGAGTGGCTGACCAAGCTAAGAAAGGAGGCCGACTCGCTGCCGCCAATGCCGGCCGAGCCCCCGCCGCCGACCCTCGACATCCCGAGCCTCGCCAACCATCCCTCCGACGTCGGGATGATTCAGGACGGCACCAACGCGAGTGGAATTTGGTCGGTCTCGGCCTTCCAACAGCGCGAGTTCTTGCAACTCCCGGCGCGCGTCGCCCCAGCTGGCATCGAACAGCCCATCTCCCGGTTGCGTGAGGCCTTCGTCGCCTGCCAACGAGACGGTGGACGAGCCATCATGATCGTCGGCGAGCCCGGGGCCGGAAAGAGCTTCATCCTTCGCTACGCGCTCAGCCTCTTCGCCGAGGCCGGCGCCCCCAGTCACATGGCCGTGCTCTCCGAGGTCAGCCAGAGCGTCCCCTTCGCAATCCCTGCGGCCTGGTTGGCGAGCGCCGCTGGGATCGTCCCCGTGGACAACAAAGAGGTCGCGGCGAACAAGATCAGGGTCCTGGCGACCTCCCTCGATCTGTCCAACCAAGAAGTCGAGAGCGTCCTGCGAGTCTGTGGCGTGGACGAACAATCCTACGTCGGACCTGGCGCCATGCAGGACGGTGCCTACGCCGTGCTCGACAAGCTGATGGTCAAGCTCTCCGAGCTCGGACCCGTGCTCCTGACGGTCGACAACCTGCAGTTCACCGAACGCGCCAGTTACAACTTCCTGCACCGTCTCCTCGAGCGTCTGCCGAAGCGCAAAGCACTGCTGCTGATGGCCTCCGACGACCCGAACTACGGCCACTACTTCAATCATCCCAACGTCGAGGTCCTGCAGGTCTCGGAACCTGAAGCCAGGGAACCCATCGTTCAGTCGTTGGTGCACGGCTTGGGAATCTCTCCGATGATCTGCCAGATGCTCGCCTACGCTCCGGAGAGCCTGGCGAGGGTCATCGACACCATCGCCATCACGCGAGTCATGGTGCGTGCCGGGTCTCCGCCTGAGCAAGCGGCGCACCTCCTCGCGACACTCGACCCGAGCAGCCGCGTCGCCACTGCTCTGCAGTCCCTCTCGCCGCCGGAGATTCAGGTCCTGCAGTGGCTCGCCGCTGCCATCGAGCCTCTCCACGTGTTGCTCCTCAAGGAGCTCATGGCACTCCCCGCGGCCATGTTGCATGGGGTGTTGCAGAACCTCCTGCACCTGAACCTGATCGTCTATGCCGCCCCAGGAAAGCTCGCGCTGCTGACCGCCGAGTTTGGACGCACGCTGCTTGGGCTCTACGACTCGGGCGTCGTGTACGGGTTGCATGAGTATCTGGCTCGGACCCTTGCCAGGACCTCGAACGGCACGCCGCAACCTTGGATGCAAGACCAGTTCGCTCGCGCGGGGAATGCGGTCGCCGTTGTCGACCACTCCATCCCATACGGGCGAAAGCTGGCGCAGGCAGGGTTCCCGGAGACCGCGCTGCGACACTCCGAGCGTTCTTTGCGCGATCTGCATGCGACCCAACGGGAGCTGCCTGGACAGCGCGATCGGCTGCAGCTCGACGCGGCGCGGCGCTCGCTGGAAGTGATGCAGTGGGAGCGAGCGCAAGAGAACATCGAGAAGGTCCACCGCAGCGCTGGCATCCAGTCCGATCCCGAGCTCTGGATCGAGGCCCTGGCGACGAACGCAGAGTTGCAGCTGGCGTTCGGCGCCTACAACGTCGCCCTAGAGCAACTCGAAGAGGCACAGAACGTCGCAGACGCGACGAGCCTCGAGAGCACGTTGTCCGGACAGCGCACGCGCATCTACCTCGATGAAGTGCGGGCGCGCTGGTGCTCGCAGTATGGTGAACTCATCGTCGCAGCCGAGCTCCTCAGCTACTCGCGAGCCGCCGCCGAGCAGGTGGCTCCCGAGCTCGTCGGGCGACTCGCCACCCTCGCCGCTCGCGTTGCCGCGCGCCGTGGCCTCGTCGAGGAAGCGGACGAGGCAGCCGGTGCAGCGACGCTCTATTCCATGGATTACCCCTCGCACGAGCTGCGCATTCGTTGTGCCTTGGCCGAAGGGGAGGTCGCCCTCCTCAAAGGGGATGTCGGCGCATGCTGGGACGCCTTCGAGATGGCCTACGAGATGGCGCACGAGAGTGGGCACGTGCTCCTTTTCCTCGAAGCCGCCGAATTGCTCATCGACTCACAGGTGCGCAACGGGCGCAGCATGCAAGCTCGAGGCCTCATGAACTACGTCTTCGAAACCGCGCAGCGCTATGGTGCCCACGCCCATGAGGCCCGCGTTCGCCTTGCTCAGTGTTACCTCGACGCAGCCTACCGCGGTGAACCGGCGAGCATGCAGGCCTTACAGCTCGCATTCGAAACCGCCCTGCAATCAGGAATCCCCAGCGAGATCGTCCGAATCTCAACGTTCCTTGCGGAGGCGCTCGACCGCCAAGTCGGTGGCGAAGAGGCCGGGCGCGTCCAGGAGCGCGGGGACCTCGAACGGCGCCAAAGGGGGTACTCCCTAAGTTGAGGCCACCGCCCGCAAGGGCCTGCTTGCCACTCGGTCTCCTACCACCAAACCGGAGAATCACGGATGATCGCCAACGACATGAGGCATGCTCTGCCCATTCGCGCAGTCCAAGCCTTGGTCTTGTGCATCCTCTTGTCGTTGAGTGGCGTGGCCTTCGCCGCGGAGGACTTGGTCGCTCCCGTGCCTCTGAGTGACTTCGGGAGCGCCTGGACCTATGAGATCGGACAGGCTGGAGGCTCGCTGTCGGAGGTGGAGGAGCGACTGCAGGCGCAAGAGGCCAGGCCTGCTCCCTTCATCGGAGTGCATGACGGCGACAAGAAGGACAAGAACACCAAGAACAAAAAGAGAGCCAAAGACGACAAGAAGGCCAGAGACGAAGAAACACGCTTCGAACTCGACAAAGACTGGGTCTTCGACGAGTCCTCCGAGAGCAGCCTCGCCAACCAAGAGGTGCTGTGGCTGTCGCAAACCTTCGAGTTCAGCGCCGAGCAAATCGAGAGCCTGCGGCTGGAAGCCAGATTCCTCAACGGCTTCGTCGTGTACCTCAACGGACAAGAGCTCCTGCGGCACGGTTTGGCTCTCGAAGGACGGGGCCGTGAGACGTTGGGAGATGCCGAGGCGCTCGGCATCCGTGAGGGCCGGGAGCGCTTCAACCAGAGAATCTTCAGGGGACTGGACCCAACACCGCTGCTGCAGGGCCAGAATCGACTCACAGTGCGTGTCCACCGTCGCCTGGCTGACAACCCAGGGGTGTACTTCGACCTCAGACTCGAGGCCTTCACCGAGAAGGGCTTCGTCAAGACGCCGTATCTCCAGAATCCCGGCGCCGAGGCCATCACCGTCATGTTCGAGAGCACCGTGCTCTCCACGCCTTACGTCGAGTACGGCGTCGGGACCGAGCTCACCGAGGTCGCCACCAACCCTTCGACAGGGGGAACTCTCCACGAGGTCACGCTCACCCACCTGATGCCGGACACCACCTACTTCTACCGGGTCCGCGCCGAGAAGCTCTGGCCACCGCTGCACGACGATGAGAGCTCCAACATCACCTCACCGGTCTACTTTTTCCGAACCGCGCCGACCGGAACCGGTCCCTTCACCTTCATCGCCTATGGCGACAATCGCTCCCAACCCGTCGTCCACGCCGCCCTCATCGAGAAGCTGCTCGCCGAACCGGCCTCTTTCGCCATCAATACTGGGGACCTGACCGAGACCGGCATCGAGGACCAACGATGGCAAGACGAGTTCTTCGCTCCCGCCCTGCCCCTCATGCATTACCTGCCCATCTGGACGACGTTGGGAAATCACGACGGCAACCATGTAAGCTACTACGAGCTCTTCAGTCTTCCGGGAAACGAGTCCTGGTATCAGTTCGAGTACGGCTCGGCCGAATTCTTTTCGTTGAACAGCACCGAGCCAATGGAGCCAGAGAGCCCTCAGCTCCTTTGGCTCGAACAAGCGCTCGCCCACTCCACGGCTCGTTGGAAGATCGTGTTCCTCCATCATCCAGCCTTCGCCTGTACCGAGGCCAGACTGCCAGGCTACGCGCCGGTCAGGGACTATGCCGTGCCGCTGTTCGAGCAGTACTCAGTGGACCTGGTGCTGGCCGGGCACGACCATCTCTACGGCCGCGGCGAGCTCAACGGCGTCGACTATGTGATCACCGGTGGAGGAGGCGCCTGGACCTACCCGCCGACGGTGCGCGAGCCCAACACCCTCTGTGTCCAACAGCATCACTATCTGGTGATCGACGTCGACGAGGATTTGCTCCGCATCCGGGCGATCAATATCGATGGCGAGGAGATCGACTCTTTTGCCATTGCACAATGAACAGGTGATAACGTTGATAGGTCACACAAAACGGGGTAGGTGACTGTGTCGAGTAGGACCGAGCAAGGGTGCTGATGGGGAGCACGGCGGAAAAACAGATTATTTGCACGTCCTGTGGGTTCGCGTTCGAACTGAGCTACCCCAAAGGGACGCGTCCACCCCGATTCACGGCTTGCCCCTCTTGTCGTGTGCGAATCGACGTCCGCCGCGCCAGCGCCGAGAGCGCCCGAGACGCCCTGAAGACTGGTCCCACCGCTGCCGCATACGAAATCCTTAGCGGCTTCCGGCGTGGGATGCTGGAGGACGACAAAGCCCCGCGTCTGTACTTCGAGGGAGGCACGAAGCGTCCTGAGACCCCGAGCTACTTCCCCACCAACCGCTCGCCGCTCGGTCTCGGGCGCGAAGAGGACGCGAACGGGCCCGACGACAATCCCCCAGCGGCGATGAACCCAAACATGACCCAAGGCCAGTGGGCGGCCTTCTCGGACGATGCCCCGTCGCTCAACCGGCCCGTGCGACGAAAGCCGTTGGTCCGCAATTTGGAAGAGGAGCAACGCGCTTCGGTGCTCGAGCAAGCCCCCTCCGCGCCTCCTGTTTCGCACTCGCCCAAACCCAGCCGAGCCAGGCGGCCAGGTGACGTCACACCTCCCGTCGGCGAGATGGAGAACCGAAGGGCGCCCATCGGCTTCAGACCTCCGAGCCACGGCCAAACGGAGACGTTCCCCAAACCGCGCCCCGTCGCGCGGCCCCAGACGAACACTCGTGGTGTGGCGCGGCGCACAACTGGAGTCTCCTCGTCACTCAATCGCCCCACGCCGGTCCCAGGACGGCGCATCGACGGTTGGTCTGCAGCGCGACCTGCAGAGCTCATGGTGCCAGAAGCCCAGCCGTTCAGAAGGATCGAGTCGCGGCCAAACGCCGCTACGGCAGCTAAGATCGCGGCGACGCCACCCAGAAGGACCGCCGAGAGTCGACAGAGAATCGACCGCACGCTCCCAGACATCGAGCTGGACGAGTCGCGGCGCGCGAAGGCCACCCTGCTCCAGGCGCTGAAAGAAGGGACGACTGAGTACGCCAAGAGCATCGAGGATGAGCTCGCGGCCATTCGCAATAAGGTCAGCCGACGACGCTCCCCGACGCACCCCGACGCTCCCCAGTCGAGCGACAACCTCTTCGACGACGAACCCGAGGACCCCTCTGAAGGTTACGACGGCCAGGCCCGTGACGAGTTCCTCTCTGACGATCTGTTTGGCGCTGGGGACATCCCTGAGTTTCCCGACGATGGCGCCACGCAACCTGACCTGCCGCCGGACGCTGCCAGCCACCTCGCACCGAAGGCCTCGCCGCCTCTCGGGACCAAGCCTGCAGGCGTAAATCCAGAGGCTCCCCCCAAACGCCCAACGACACGACAGCGACTCGAGCCCGCAGCGCTGGAGCCACGCGACACCAAACCCTTCCTCGAGGTCGTGAAGAGGCAGAGACAGGATTCGGGAATCTCGGCTCCTCGGCTCAACGTTCCAGGCGCCGCCTCGAACCCCATACTGGCGCTCGACTTCGATGAGGCAACCGGGGCCGACACCCTCCCCGACGGCGTCGAGGGCGCCAAGAGAGACCCCGAGCCGAGCTCAGTCACTCGCTCGAGCATCACCTCACTGGACTCGGCGCAGAAGGCCTTCATCTTCGGGGACAGCGACGTGCCTCCAGGCGGCGAAGAGCCAACGGCTGAGCCCGAGCCGGCGTCGACCAAGGCACGTCCCTCCTTTGAACACCTCGAGCTCCCCAGCTCAAGGAAGTGGGCGGAGCCCGCGTTCCTCGACCACGACGAGGACGTCCGCGACCTCTTGGACGACACCCCGTCTCGGCTGGGCTACCGGGTCGCGGGCGTCGCGCTGCTGGTCTTGCTCTTGGCCATGGGCTTCGTGGTCTGGTCCAAGAGCAACAACAACGCCGAAGACGCCCCCGCCGCCGAGAAGTCCACCCCCTTCGAGGTCAACCACTCAAAGGAAGAAACCGAGACGCTCCGCCTTCGCGCCTTTGACCAAGCTCGGCATCAGGTCGACCGCGCGAGAACGCTGACGGTCGCCCGCCTCGCCGTGCTCGACGCCACCGACTTCCGCGGTCCTGCCGTCGCCGCCCGCTACAAAGAGGCCGTGAGGGCCTTCGTCGCCGGCGAGAAGGACGCCGCTAAGCTGGCCATGGCGGACGCCTACTCTCTCGGGCTCGAAGAGGTCGAGCAGTACATTCTCTACGGCACCCTACTCATCGAGACCGCCGAGTATGACAAGGCACGCAAGGTGCTGCGCGAAGCTCGCGACCGCTTCCCTCGCCAAGCGGACCTCGCACCGCTGCTCAGCCGAGCGTTCGGCGAGGACCCTTGGTTCCTGCCCGATACCGTGACCATCGGCTCCAGGGGCCTGTCGGGCATCAAGTCCCTCGGCGGCGGTTCGACCATCACCCTGCGCTTCATGAACGGCGACACGACGGTGGCCGCCTTCAAACCCGCGCAGAGCCGCCTGCAGTCCGATTACCGCGCAGAGATCGCCGCTTGGCGCCTCTGTGTGCTTCTCGAGTGCACCTTCAAGATCCCCTACAACCGCCCCGTGCGCATCACGCGCTCGGTCTTCTTCGAGCTCTACAACAACCTCGACAGCTCCAAACAACGCGCCTACGCCAGCAACTTCGACGACCTGCGTTGGCGAGGCCACGAACCCAGCGAGTTCCTCTACGGCACCGAGAAGGAGTGGGTTGATGACTTCACGCAGCTGCCCATCGAGGCCACCGCCGTCTGGTCCCCTTGGCTGACGCAAGGCCAAGGACAAGAGGACCTCGAGCAGCCCCTCGCCAAGTCTGTCGCGGCGTGGAAGGACAACCCCCTGACCTCTACCCACCACGGCCGCGTCCTCAGCCGCGCCGAGGCCATGTCGACCCGCGACCTAGCTCAACAGCTCAGCGACATGTTGGTCTTCGACTTCCTGGTCGGCAACTGGGATCGCTTCAGCACCGTGCCGGAGTGGTGGGGCGCCAACTGCCAATTCGGCGCCGGCAAGCTCATCTCCATCGATAACGGCGCTGCCTTCCCCGTGTACCAAAACAGCAAAGTCACAGAGCGCTTCACGCGCGTCCAGAGATTCAGCCGCAGCCTCATCCACGAGCTTCGCCTGCTCGACAAAGACCAGACCAAGGCCTGGCTCTTCCCGCAGCCTTCGAGCAAGGAAGACGAGGCCTTCGAGCGCTTCTGGAAGCAGCGGGCCATGGTCCTAGGCCGCGTCGACGAGCTGGTCGAGCAATACGGCGAAGACGCCGTCATGGCCTTCGACTAGTCAAGATTCGCCCGGCGTTGCACCTGGGCGTTCGCGAGCTGGATTTGAATGGGCCGAATCCTCCGGTAGAGTTGGGAAGCCCAGGGCGTACACGCAGCCGACCCACCGCAACTATCCCAATGGCGCCTGCGTAGCAGGAAGAGCTGTACGAACTCCAGAGCGACGCGCGGCGCCGCGGAGGAACAGCCCGGCCGCACCGCTTTGAGGCCGGCGCAGCCGGGCGCCTGCACGGATTCCAAAAGGACGGAGCGAGCGGGCTGGGTTGCGCTTCGGCGAGGATGGATGAAGCTCGACCCTTGTTGACTGCTATAACCTCTCAAAACGATATGGAAACCTCGACTTGTGCTCAAGAGACAGCCCGCTTCGGGAGAGGGGGCCGAGGGGGGGGCCGAGGGGGGGCCGAGGGGGGGCCGAGGGGAGAGGGCCGGGGGGCTCTACCTAGAGTCCATCTTGAAATTCAGAGTTCGGTCGCATTTTCCACCGATCTCAGCGAACCACGCGATCCTTCGAGATGGACATTTTTTGAGTGCACGTTCGGAGATGCCCAAGGTGCAAGGAGCAGACCGAGCGACGCAGGCGTACACCGGTGCGCCGAGGAGCGCGGGAGGAAGGCGACGCCGCAGATGGGGGGTTCCGGACGGGCACTACCTAGCCATCGCCCGCAGCGCCTCGTCGTACGGACGCCAATCATCCATATCAGCTTTGGGGTAGCGCGGCGACCCGTAGTCACGGTCGCGAACCCTAGCCAGACTGGTGGCGCCTGCGCTCTCGACCGGGAGATGCCGGAACGACGTCGTCAGATAGAAAATCCGGTAATGAAAAAAGTTCTTCTGCACGATGAGGTCAGCGCTGCGCGGCGAGACGCCGAGCTCACGCCAGAACTTCGGGTGAATGGGCAGAGGCGGTCGCTCGGCAACGGCGACATGGAAGTTGCCGGCGTCGAGGCGAACGATGCGACCAAAGTCGCCGTCGAGCTTCGCGCCGACCACCGCGTCGAGCTCCACTTCCGGCTGTTCGTAGCCTGGCGTTCCTCGCAACATGACGTGCACTCGCTCGCCGACCGCCTTGCCCTCGAGGGCCTCGATGGCGCCTGGGTCGTGCAGGGGGACCAGGGCTTTGAGGCCGCGGTCGTCGGCGACCAGCGCCTGCACGAAGCGGGTGTTGCCACCGGGCGCTCCGGCGCCAACGATGTCGTCGACGTCGATGAGGGTCACGGGCCCGAGCTTTCGCCACTTGCTGTCGCGGACCTCATCCAACGCCGCGTCGATAGAGCGGAAGGGGGGCAAAGCGACCTTACGTTGCGCCCAGGCGCGGTCGGCGAGCTCATCGGCGAGGCGAGCAGCAAGAACCTCGTCCCCGTTGGTGCAGACGTGGGCAGCCCAGCCGAGATCGGCGGCGGAGGTGAAGGGGTGGACCATGAACAGCGAGGCGCTGATGACCCGCGGGTCGCGTTCGAGCTTGCGCATCCAGCCAAAGACCGAGCGCATGGGTGGGAGAAAGTCGATAGTGACGCCGCCGCCCAGGACCATGGGGAGCTTGCGCCAGACCTGGACAGGGTTGAGCTCGCCACGCAGCGTCCGGATCAGGCGGTTGCCGGCGCGGAAGCCGGTCGGGGCCAGGTCCCAGTGCGGGTTGGTGCGGTAGGCGACGAGAATGTCGACGGGATCGACCAAACCGGCGGAGAGGTTGCAGTGCAGGTCGCAGCTGACGGCGATCTTGGGTCCTTCCCCCAAGGCTGCACGAACGCGGCGCAGCAGGACGGCTTCGGGAGCCTCGCCGAGGCCCAGGACGTCCATGGAGCCGTGCAAGGCGAGGTAGATGCCGTCGAGCTCGCCGGCCTCTTCTATGCGTTGGACCAGGTCGGCGACGAGCCACTCGAAGGCTGCGGCCTCGAGGGGGCCGCCGGGGACGGCGAGGGAGGAGGCGAGGGGGACGGTTTCGACGCGTCCCGCGGCGTTTGCAGCCAGAATGAAGCCGCTGAGCTCAGCGTGAGGCATGTAGCCGGCGAGCTCGGAGCCACGCAGCGAGGCGGCCTTCGCCAACGCGGCGCCCTCGATGCGGTGCATGCGGCGGAAGTCTTCCAGCGTAGCGGGCAAGGGAGAGTAGGCGTTCGCCTCGTGAAAGAGGCGTCCGTAGGCGATCCGCAAGGGGCGGCCTTGGCGACCGAGCCGGGGTTTCCAGTTCATGTGGATTCTCTCTTCGCCTCAGGTTCTTGCGCACAACCCGTCTGGTCTGCACAACTCTTTCACCAGCGATATTGGCTACCCCTACCACAAAGCTGCGTCGAGGTCAGAACCAATTCCCAATGCCGGGGTGTAGACGCCTCTCCGCCGTTCTCCTCAGCCGCAGCTGGTGAGGACAAGAAGAGCACCAGGAGCGCCCCAAGCGCGCTCAGCCTGGGCATGGTTTCGGTCCTCGCGTTAGACCTGCGTTCGTGATGCCGCGAGCCGGCGCGCAGCCCCGACTCACGTTGGTGAATCGGCTTGTCAATCGGGCTCGAAACGACCTTCGGGAAGGTGGTCTTGCTGGTAGGTCCTTTGGGCTTGGGCTTGACACTAAGGAACGGTCGCCCTCACACTTCCTGCACTCGACGCGTCGATCCGCACTCCGGCCCCCGGCGCCACGTGACAGGGCGCCCAGCCGACCCGCTGAGGAGCCCGCATGTTGACTGAGAAAAAGAAGCGCCCCTCGTTGCCCATCATCGGCTGGCGAGAGTGGGTGAGCCTACCAGACCTCGGCATCCCCAACATCAAGGCCAAGGTCGACACTGGCGCTCGGTCCTCTTCGTTGCATGCCTTTCACCTGCATGAGTTCGAGCGAGACGGCGAGGTGTGGATTCGCTTCGACGTCCAACCGGCTCAACGTCGCAGCCGCTCCGTCGTCGCCGTAGAGGCACGGGTCCTCGATTTCCGGTCGGTTCGCAGCTCCAGTGGCATCGTAGAACGGCGGCCGGTCATCATGACCCATGTGAAGCTGCTCGGACTGACCTGGCAAGTCGAGCTGACCCTGGCCAAGCGCGATCAGATGGGGTTTCGAATGCTGCTGGGCCGACAGGCCTTTCGGGGTCGTTTTCTCGTCGATGCTGGCAAGTCCTATCGCGGAGGCAAACCATTGCGGAAACCCAAGAAACCGCTATAGGGCGCAGCGAGCGCAACTCATTTGGATTTCTTGATTCTCGTAAGGAACAGCCCTCCATGAATTTAGCGATTCTCTCGTGCAGCCCCAAGTGCTACAGCACCCGGCGCTTTTTCGAAGCGGCGGCGCAGCGGGGCCACAAGGTCAAGGTTCTCAGCACGCTCAAGTTCTCCATCGATCTGCGGCCTGGCCGCCCCGACCTCTACTACCGTCAACAGCACCTCTCTCAATACGACGCGACGCTGCCTCGCATCGGCGCCTCGGTCACTTACTATGGCACCGCCGTCGTGCGGCAATTCGAGCAGATGGACGTCTTCTGCGCCAACTCCTCCGCCGGCATCTCCAACTCTCGCGACAAGCTGCGCAGCCTCCAGATCCTCAGCCGACACAAGCTCGGCATCCCCCGGACCACGTTCGTCCGCGACAAGAAGGACGTCATGCCCGCCATCGAGCGCGTCGGTGGCGCCCCCGTCGTCATCAAGCTCCTCGAAGGGACTCAGGGCATCGGCGTGCTCCTGGCCGAGACCGTCGAGTCGGCGGCAGCCATCGTCGAGTTGCTACAAAGCCAGAGACAGAACGTCCTCATCCAGAAGTTCGTGTCCGAAAGCAAGGGCAGAGACATTCGGGCGTTCGTCGTCGGCGATCAGGTGGTCGGAGCTATGCGACGCGTCGCGCAGGGGCAGGAGTTCCGCAGCAATGTCCATCGAGGAGCCCGCACTGAGCGGGTCAAGCTCGACAAAGCCTACGCCGACACCGCCGTGCGGGCCGCACAGATCATGGGGCTCCGCGTCGCCGGGGTAGACATGCTCGAGAGCAAGGACGGACCCCAGATCATGGAGGTCAATTCCTCCCCCGGACTCGAAGGCATCGAGGGTTGCACCCAACTCGACATCGCTGGCGCCGTCGTCGATTACATCGCCGCGCAGGTCAACTTCCCCGAAATCGACATCCGCCAACGACTGACCGTCAGCCAGGGCTATGGCGTCGCCGAGATCACCATCCCCGAGGGCTCCGAGTACGTCGGCAAGCCCATCGGCAAGTCCGGCCTGCGTGAGAACGACATCAACATCCTCACGCTGCATCGCGGCACGACCGTCATCCCCAACCCAAAGCTCGACCGCGTGCTCGAGGCCGGCAGTCGTTTGCTCTGCTTCGGCAATCTCGAGCGCATGCGCAACCTGATTCCGACGAAGTCTCGCCAGCGCCGCAAACAGCGCGTGCGAAACCTGCGCAAGTCGGCCACTGACCAGGCTCCCGATACTTCCGCACACGACACCGATCCGAGCGCGGCTCGAGAGGACTGACCCGCCCATGACCGAACCTCACCCTCGAGGCGCTGAGCCTCGAATCCGAAAGCCCGTCGGCGACTGGGGTGGACAGCTCATCGAGCCCGGCCAGTCGGGCGACGTCAATCTCTTCATCAGCGAGAGCTTCAGCAGCGCCACCGTTCAGATCCCAATCCACGTCCGGCGTGCGCTCGAAGACGGGCCGGTGGTGACCGTCACCGCCGCCCTGCACGGCGACGAGATCAATGGCACCGGGGCCATCCGCCGGCTGATCTCCGACAAAGGTTTGAACCTGCTCCGCGGCACCCTGGTCCTCATCCCTGTCCTGAACCTCCTCGCCTTCGAGCGACACTCCCGCTACTTGCCCGATCGGCGCGATCTCAACCGCTCTTTTCCCGGCTCGCCCAACGGCAGCCTGGCCAGCCGCATGGCCCGCACCATCTTCGACGAGATCATCTCGCGCTCCGACTTCATCATCGATCTCCACACCGCGGCCGTGCGGCGCACGAACTACCCCAACGTGCGCGCCGACATGAGCAAACCCAAGGTGCGGCGCATCGCCGAAGCGTTTGGCTGCGAGGTCGTGATCCACGGCGAGGGCCCCAAGGGAGCGTTCCGCCGAGAGGCCTGCCTAGCGGGCTGCCCGAGCATCGTCATGGAGGGCGGCGAGGTCTGGAAGGTCGAGCCCAGCATCGTCGAGTCGGCCACCCGAGGCGTAAAAAACGTCCTGCGCGAGCTGCAGATGTGTGACGGCCCGCCCAATCGCCCCGACTACCAGCTCCTTATCGAGAAGTCGAAGTGGGTCCGCGCCGACCTCGGCGGCTTCCTGCGTTTCCACATCCAGCCCGGTGACATCGTCGAGAAGGACCAGCCCCTGGCCACCAACACCACCCTCCTCGGACGCGAACGCAACCTCCTCGTCGCCCCCTTCGATGCCGTCGTCATCGGCATGGCCACCCTGCCCTCCATCACTCCTGGCGAACCCGTCTGCCAACTCGGCAAGCTGCCAGAAGGCACCATTCCGGCCGAGCTGCGCCGCAAACGCCTCAAAGAGGACGGCCTCGAAACCCAACTCAGCGAGGACCTCGCCTCCAACTTCCTGGTGGTCGCCCCCTCCGTAGCCCGGTAACCAGCAGGAAAACCGGTGGTAGCCCATGCGTCCACGCCACGCCCCGTCCCTGCGCTGCCTTTCTTGGCTGTCGGCTGCGGCGTTGCGCACGTACCCGGCCACCGCATTCGCCTGCTCGCCCAAAGACATCAGTAAGGCCTCCGAACAGAGCGCCGTCACACAGCCCGCCCAAGGCGAGCCCGCCGACGAAAAAGTGCCCGAAATGCCGGACGAGCGCGCGAAGAGCGAGCCCCCCCGAAAGCCCCCCCCCGAAACGGGGAAACGGGGGGGGACTCCGCCTGGCGTTGCTGGTTCTCGGCAAAGGGGGTCTCTTGGACTAAGAGCCTCCCTACAAAATCTCGAGGCCCAAGTTTTGCGCCGGTTTCGTGGCTTCCGAGTGCGCACTTTCGTTGCAGCAGAGTTTGACGGGGTCGTCGGTCCCAATGTACGTCGATCCAGGCGGGCTCATTGTGGAAGATTTGCGATAGGTTTCCACCGCTGGACAAACTTCGGTGCCCCTAAAGTGCAATAATGGAACTCCCGTTGAGGCGGGAAGCCTCCGGTCGCTGGCCGACTGCACCCAAAGAAAAAAGCAAAAGGGGGCCCGGGGGACAAAGTCCACCGGCGGGTCAGGGCAGAGCCCTGCCTCCGCAAAAGAGCACCCAAATGATCTTGTAGGGAAGCTCCTAAGTAATCAACGCCTCGAACACTTTGCCGCGCTTCTCGGCGGCGCTGTTGATTGCCCGCGGTGCGCTCACCTTCTGAACCTCGAAACCCTTCGAGTAGAGCGCCAAAACCTCGTCGCACCAAGAATTCGAGAGCAGCACCTTGACGCCCCGCTTCTTGAGCTTCAGCGCCAGATCGCGCAGCCCTGCTTGCTCCTGAGGACCAAACCCGCCCTGGGCGTAGCTCGTGAAGTTCGACGACTTCGAGACCGGGACGTAGGGCGGATCGAAGTAGACGAAATCCCCCTTGACCGCCCGGTCACAGACCGCCCGGAAATCCTCGGTGACAATGACCACCCCCTGCAGCACCTCTGAGCAGGCCCGCAGGTTCACGGGATCGCAGATGGTCGGCTTGGTGTAGGAACCGATGGGCACGTTGTGCTGGTTCTTGCGGTTCACCCGATACAGACCGTTGAAGGCGGTCTTGTTCAGGTAGATCATCCAGGCCGCGACCTCGACGTCGGGCGCCGCGTCGATCGCTTGGTCCCGCAACGCGTAAAAATACGCCTTGTCGTGCCTCTCCTGGTGCGCTTGCAGGCAGAGGATGAGCGCCTCGACGTCGTCCCGAACCACCCGGTAGGTGCGCACCAGCCGCTCGTTGACGTCGGCCAGCACGGCGCCACTGGGCCGATGGTGGAAGAAGAGCGCGCCGCCGCCGACAAACGGCTCGAAATAGCGCCCGTACCCCTCCGGGAGCTGCTTCTCGAGCTGGGCGAGCAGCTTCGACTTCCCTCCGGCCCACTTCAAGAAGGGGCGCGCGCCTCGAGCTTTGTCCGCCGGCCGTTGCGCGCTGGCTCGGGGACCATCGGGCGAGGACCCCTGTCCCTCTTCACTGGCGACGATTTCACTGTTCATGGCGCAATCACCTGGACGGGCGCGCTGGGGGCCTCTACGGCCGCCGGCTCCCCTGCGATGGCCTGCGCCTCGTCGAGCGACGCCGCGCAGCGGAATCCGTAGTGGTGGTAGGGATCGTTGCTGGGCACATGGCTGCGCCGATGGATCGACGTCGCGTGCTCCTTGGGCCAGTACCACGACCCTCCGCGTACGACCTTGTAGCGGTGCTTGCAGCCCTCTTCCTTGCCCCCGCAAGGCCCCAACGGGTCCATCCCCTCGCAGTCCGCGCCGCAGTCCGCAAAGCTGTGCGAGTACCAGTCTGCGACCCACTCCTCGGCGTTGCCGACCATGTCACAGAGCCCGTAGACGCCCTCCGCCCGCGAGCAGACCTCGAGCACTCGCCCCTTCTCGGGCTTGTAGCCGATCTTCTCGATGCCGCACGAGCGTTGGCCCTGCTCGTTCATGATCACCGCGATGTCGCAGTTGGCCTCGGGCTCGTTGCCCCAAGGATAGAGCAGCCCATCGGGCCCGCGGGCCGCCTTCTCCCACTGCGCTTCGGTCACCAAGTGCTTGCCCTGCGCCGTGCAAAACTTGTCCGAATCGGTCCAGCTCATCCCGGTCATGGGCTGCAACGGCCGGTCGAAATCGCGGTAGAGCGGCTTGGCCTTGTTGCACTCGCCGGCCTCCATACAGGCCGAATAGGCCCCGAACGTCACCTCGGTCTTGTCGATGTAGTAGGTCTGCATCCAGATCGTCGACGCCGGACTGTTGTTGGTCGCGTGGCGCTTGTTGTACGAGGGCTGCTTGCACTCGCTGTGCGGGTCGTTGTCCGAGCCGCGAATGAACGGCCCACCCGGGATGCAGACCATTCCCTCCGGCGCCGTCCCACAGGGCAGGATGACCGTCCCGTCTGGCGAGGTCAGGACCTCGGCGACCTCCGGGGCGGCCTCCGGCGCCACTTCGGCAGCCTTCACGGTCTCGTCGGGGGCAGCCTCGGCCCCGTCGGCCGGCGCGGCTTCGTCGACCTTCGCGGCTTGTGCGGCGTCGGGGCTCACCTTCGCCGCGGCCACGTCCGGCGCGGCGCCCGCCTTTGGCGCCTCCTGCGCACGCTCGGTCGCCACTGCAGTGGCGGGGTCTTTGCGGGACTCAGGCGTCGCGTTCTGGCAAGCCGCCAGCGGAAAAATGACTATCAGTGCCATCAGGAAAGGGCTTCGCATGCTTGTCTCTCATCCATGATTGGGGATTGGGCAACCGCGGGCCCCCTTGGATACGCCACTCAAGGCGTCGTTGCCAGATGATACCGGTACACTCGACTGCTGAAGCGGCGGCTCGCTGGGTCCTGCGAGTCTTGCCGCACGAAGACGCTGCGGCCGTCCCGAGACCAGCCGCCCAGCACGTCGTCCACGGCGTTGAGCGTCACGGGAATCGGCTCGCCCCCAGGCGCCGTCGAGAGAATCACCACCTCGACGTCGTTCGAACCCGGGTCGTCCTGATGTTCGAAGGCGCGCGTCATGCCGGCCACGAAGTCCCCCGTTGGAGAGAGCTGAATCGCGTCCAGGTCGAGCTCGGCCAGCCGCACGTAGGCGCCGCTGGCCAACCCGTAGCGCCCGATGTAAACGCGCGCGCCATCCAGCTCCTTGACGATCAAAAAAGTGCCGTCGGGCGAGGCCAGGGGCTGGTCGAAAATGGAGTCCCGACGCGGGTCCCAGGGCTCGTCGGGGGCAGCCAGGGCGGGTTCTTGCTCGCCGTCTTGCGGCGCCAGCCCATCGGCGTCCACCATCGGAGCGAGCGCGTCCGGGGTGTCCTCCGGCTCGACCGCCTCAGGCTGCGGCCGAGTCTCCGGCCCCAACAAGAATCGCTGCTCGCCGCTGACGAGGTCAATGGCCGCGATGCTGTCGCGGCGGCCCACGCCCACGGCCACGTAGAGCGTCTCGCTGTTCGGCGACCAGGACGGCAGGCTGAGGGAGAGCCCGGGGTTGATCAAGGTCCGGCGCTCGCGGCCGCCCACGTCGATGGTCTCCAAGGCGCTCGCCGCGTTGCGGCCGGTCCGATAGAAAAAGGCCACCCGCGAGCCGTTGGGCGAGACGACGGGCGAGCTGAAATAGTGGTCGGTATGGGCGAGGAGGAGCTTGAACTCGCCGCTGGGCACGTTCACCGTCACCAACCACTTGGAGCGCTGGCGGTTGTCAATGACGGCGGCGATGACGGAGCCGTCGGCCGAGATGCTGGGGAAGCTGAAGAAATTGAAGTGCTCGAAGAGCATGCGGCGCTCGGCGCCGACGCCGTTGCTGAGGACGAGGCGCTCGCTCTCGCGGCGGATGCTGTAGTGGCCCTCGTCGGGGCGGATGTCGACGTAGTGGGGCTCGGTCATGAGCACGAGCTCGTCGCCGGGCCCCGCGCCGACGTAGTTTTCGTCGGCCAGAAAATCGCCGAGACGCTCGCGCGTCAGGGGCGACTTCTCGACCGCCTCATAGGTGAGCTGCGCGTTCTTCTCGTCGTCGTCCCGTTGTTTGACCTGATTGCGGTAGTGGCCGGCGACGCGGAAGAGGGGCTCGAAGCCGTTGGCCAAGGCGGCCTCGTCGTAGCTCAGCTCGCGGTTCTCCATCTTGAGTCGCTCGAGCTTCGGATGGTGGCTAAAGACCTCGGCCAGCGGCGCGGTGGCGGCGGCGGCCATGCGCTCGCTGGCGTCGGCCACGGCCTCGTCGGCGCTGCGGCCCCACTCGAAGAACTCCAACGGCATGCCGGGCGCCGCTGTCTCTTCACCGGTCTCCACGTCGTAGATCGCCAGGAGGAGCTCGATGCTGTAGTCGTTGAGCTCGCCGTCGAGGGGGACCGTGTGCTGGATGCGCGCCGTGCCGACGACGATGAAGCCGGCCTCCATCTTCGAGGCCTTGCTGCGCAACGCCTCGAGGTCGTGCGCGCCCTTGAGCTCGCTGAGCGAGGCGGTGTTGAGGTCGGCGGAGTCGAAGCCGAGCTCCTCGAGCTGGAGTTTGAACTTCTCGACCAGCGCCATGGCGGCGGGGTTCTCGTCCCACCAATATTCAGAGTTTCCGTCCTCATCGATGACCCGCACGGCGATGATGACCTGGTTGGGCTTAGTGGCCGTGCGCAGCAAGAAATACCAGACGCCCCCGAGCAACAGCGCCAGGATCAGGCCGCCGAAGAGGAATTTTGGCCACATCTGAGGGACTTGCAGCGGCGCGTCGGGGTCGTAGTCTTCGAGATTGGGTTCGGGTTCGGGTTCTGACATGGAGGCACTCACTGTGTCGGCGATAGGCCAAGACTCAGGGCGCGGCTGGGTCGCGCCTCGAATCAACACCACCGCGAGGGGCGGTCGTGAAGCGCGCAGAACATAACGCCGATGTGGGGTCGCGTCACGCAGTGCCCAGCTCAGGGCGGCTGAAGCGACCCAAGGGTTGGGAGGCGAACCCGACTCCACCGCGCGCTAGGCGGCGCCAAAACACAGAAACCCGCTCCTCACGAAAAAAACACGAAACGTTTCGGCTCGACTTGCCGATAACTGTCGGCACAAGAGCTTCGGGACCAAACATCTCCCAGCCTTGGGAACCCCCTCGTTGACTCGCCTTGTTCAGGCGAGCTAGCTTTGAACACCTGTCACTGAGCAGGTCTGGAGGCAAGATGAATGCAGAGGATGAGAGCAAACTCGGTGTGTTGATCGAGAGCTTCGAGAAGCAGGTGCAGATCGTGGCGGAGGGCCACGGAGTGCTATTGCGGGCCATCGAAGGGGTCGGAGTCGAGCTATTGCGGGCCATCGGAGAGGTCCGAGGTGAGCTCAAGGGAGACATCTCTGAGCTCAAAACCGATTTCTCGAAGCTCGACGACAAAGTCACGAAGCTCGACGACAAAGTCACGAAGCTCGACGAAAGAGTCACGAAGCTCGACGACAAAGTCACGAAGCTCGACGACAGAGTCACGAAGCTCGACGACAAAGTCACGAAGCTCGACGACAGAGTCACGAAGCTCGACGACAGAGTCACGAAGCTCGACGGCAAACTCGACTCGACTCGTGACGAGCTCTGCGGTGAGATCCGAGCCCTTGGCGCTCAAGTCGAAGCCCATGAGGCAGGCCTCAGGGGAACTGCGTAGAGCGACGACGTTGTGCCATTCGGCACGGTCGATCCGTGCGGAGAGACACTTGGCTCTCATTGCCTAGCGGCCTCCGTGAGCCGGCGCTCGAGTTCACCCACATCCTCTATCTGCCGAAGTTCGTCGGCAAACGCAGCGCCGAACATCGCCTCGGCAACGCGAAGCAGAGCCTCGCGACCCACCCCAAGACCCTTCTCGATGCCTTTCTCGATGCCTTTTCTCAGCCCAAGAGCCTCTTGGGTGCTCGTCCAGGACACAGGTCGACCCGCGCGGGCCACGGGTCGACCCGCGCGGACATGGACCACCCAATCAAGACCGCGAAGGCGTCGCGCCTTTTCGCAGCTGCCTCGGACGATGAGTTGACCGCGCCGACGTGGCCGCCAAGATGCGAGTCTCGCCCACGAAAACGAAGCTTGTCTGGCGACGAAAGTTTTCTTGTAAGCCCAATCGCTCAGGTGCCAACGGGCCAGCTGGAACGCGCGCCGACATCGAACGAGTGGAAGCCGGTTCGTTCTTCGGGGGAGAGGCCGGACAGCGCGTGGAAGCCGAGGCCGGCGACCATGCCGGCGTTGTCTGTGCACAAGGAACGCGGCGGCACGCAGGCGGCGATGCCGGCCTTGCGGCAGGCGGCCATCATCTTGGTGCGCAGGCGGCGGTTGGCGCTGACGCCGCCGGTCAGGAGGACACAGCGGAGCTTTTCGGCCTTGGCGGCGGCCACGGCCTTGTAGACCAGCACGTCGACGACGGCCTCTTGGACCGAGGCGCAGAGGTCGGCGAGCTCCTCGCCTTGTGGCGGGTGGTCGAGCTTGCCGAGGTGGGTCATGACCGAGGTCTTCAGCCCGCTGAAGGAGAACTCGAAGTTGCCCTTGCGTCGCATGGCTCTGGGGAAGTCGAGGGCGCTGGGGTTGCCTGAGGCGCCGAGGCGATCGATGAAGACGCCGCCTGGGT